>Ga0181569_10000221_pt1 | contig 42806 bp, 28 predicted proteins | sample 101ome_19_FD_132452 | JGI IMG/M metagenome (GOLD analysis project Ga0181569, IMG submission 132452) | Coastal salt marsh microbial communities from the Groves Creek Marsh, Skidaway Island, Georgia - 101405AT metaG (megahit assembly) | ecosystem: Environmental > Aquatic > Marine > Intertidal...
CACGCCATGGGGTACGACGAAGTCCTCGAAAGTCCCAACGGGGCGGATGCTTGGGAAAAAATACAGCACAACGACATAGACCTACTGTTAACGGACTACAATATGCCGCTCTTATCGGGATTAGAATTAACCCAGCGCGTGCGTGGTCAGTATACCGCCTCCCAACTCCCAATCTTAATGTTTACGGTGCGCAACCAACGCAATGATATCGTGGCCGCAGTCAAGGCGGGCGTCAACGGATACATCGCTAAACCTTTCACCGCTGCACAGCTTCGAAAACATCTCGGTAATATTATAGAAAAGCATGCGACGAGCGGCTTGCGTAACCAAGCACAGTCTATAATCAGAGACAACCGTCCTCCCTCACAGCAGGACGATAGCCCCTTTGTAATCATTGCCGAGAAGATCGCCGACGGCAAAGCCCTTTCACAGCTGGGCAACCGCGACTATACGGACCTTATCTACCGCTTCACCACGCGCATAAGCCAGCTCGGTGAATCGGAAGACGTGCATGATCTAAGCTACTATATAGACGACAAATCACAGCAAATCGTGCGCTCTATACGAGCTCATAGAGATCGCCTCAAGATGATCATCATCAGCAATGAGATCTCAGGTGGAGGACTCACGCTAGCGCGCCTGGCACGCGTCAACCAAAGCCACGAATTTGTAGTCGCCCTTTTAGTCCATGTCAGTACGGAACTGCCCATTCAAGCTAGGGCAAGCCTGGAAAAACTGGGCGTCTTACTGCTTGAACGTCATCGCTTAGACGATGCTTTTTTAGATAAGTTTTTCCGCGACGAACTGCAGTCTAGAATACACATCGTTCCACACAAGAACCTGTCTCCGGAACAAATCATAGAGCGGATTGAAACCGATATCAGCCTAATGACTTCACTGCCAGTCCTACCCGGCGTCTATCAGCGCATTATGTCGTTATCTCGCTATCGAAACAGCGATATAAAAGATTGGATAGAAGCCGTGAAGACAGATCCGCTGAGCAGCGCGATGCTTATCCGCAGGGCAAATTCCCCTATATACGGCCTGCACACAAAAGTAGAAGATGTGGCAAAGGCCGTTATTCTATTGGGTAAGAGCACGGTGAGAGAACTGATTGTCGCCGACTCGCTTCGCCGCACTTTTCACCCGGTCAAAGAAGCCGACTTCAGCGTTGAAGAATACTGGGCACACAGCTTCGCAACTGCTATGTTTGCGCGTATTCTGAGCTTTTCCCTCGACAGAGAACAGTGGACCGACGAGCAGAAAAAGGAGTTCGACCAACTCTATCTGAGCGACAGAAGCGTAGAGTATCTGAAGGCTCTGCGACTGTATAGCACGTTCGAACTTGGCGAAGACGAAGATCCCTTTGTAAGCGGCATGATGCACGACATAGGCAAAGTCGCTTTGGTACACTGCTATCCCGGACTCTATAACACCTTTGTCCGAACGCTGGAACAGAGCAATTGGACATTGACGATGAAGGAAAGCGAAGAACAAACGTCGGGCGTAGACCACGTCCAAGTAGGCGGTATACTAGCGCGAAACTGGCAGCTTGCGCAGTACCTACAAAATGTTATCCACGAGCATCACACCCCAGATAAGGGCGATTCGTTGGCCCGGTTGATATGCCTCTCCAGCTTTATGGCAAGCGCCTTCTATAGCTATCCGGCTAAGGCAAAAACGCCCCTCAAACAGGCCGTCGAACCTATGGTCGACAACCTCGACGATCGACAGATTGGCTTCGATCCAAACGATCTTAACGCTACCGAGCACATTGAGGCTATGCTGCCGAAAGGTTTTTTACGCAGCATAGGTGTAAGTCTAGATCAGATTCTACAGCTCTCTTCCGTGCTGGGAGCAGACGTGCGCAAGCAATTGGAAAGCATTCGCGGAAGTATGAAGGACTAATAGAGTAGGCACTCCCGAAGTCTTCCCATACGCAGCCAAGCCTTAGGCCGCCGACAGTGGAGTTCCAATCGGATGTCTATGAGGACACCTTAGAGACTTCACCCCCAACTAATGGAGACGGAGTTCGGCGAATGCCGTCTACAAAGATCCGCATAATCACGTCTACCATTTCATCCACGCTCAGCTTACCGCCGGCGTTAATAACGGTTGAACGAACCATATCGCGGAGAATTGCGGCCTCGACAAAAGAGTCACAAACCCGGTAAGATCCTTCGCTATGTCCGGCCATTAAAACGGATTCAATCGCTTCAAGTTGAATCTTGCGCTCTTCGCGCCAGCGCTCGCGATTAACACTCTTTCCGGTATTACTCTTGCTATCTTCAATGGACAATAGCTTGTAAAAAAAGCCGTTCTGAGCGACGAACGATACAATCGAATAAACGATATCGCGCAGCCTTTTTTCGGGATCTTTTTGGCTACTGGCCTTTTCTAATACCTGCTGATTCAGGCGCGATATCCCCTCAAAAATCACGGCAAAATAGAGCTCTTCCTTGTCTGAGAAGTAGGTATAGAGCGTCCCCTTCGCCACGCCTGCACTCTGTGCTATATCATCCATCAGCACTTCATCAAAACGCTGAGAAGAAAACAGCCTAGCAGCCTCTTCTAGTATTTGATCTCTGCGTTTAGCTTTTCCCATATTTCATCCTATTCCAGACAAGTCCAAAAAATATAGCTAAATCCTCAGAAGCACACCGACCTAATTATTTACAACCGAGGTCACAGAAACGTTTTCCTGATTGGCTGCGCGCACGACGCGCTTACACCAAATGGCCACATCGTCCAGAAGCGAGTACAGGGTAGGTGCCAAGATCAACGTCAACAGCGTCGAGGAAGTCAGACCGCTAACGACAACCAATCCAATAGGACCCCAGCGCTTGGAAAACCCCTCCGCCGTTCCGTAAATCATCGGCAATACTAGCGGCATCAGATTGAGGATTGTCGTAAAGGCCGTCATCAAAATAGGCCGTAAACGGTGTTTACCACCCAATAATATGGCTTCGCGCCGGCTCATGCCCTCTGCCCGTAAATGGTTTATGTGGTCGACGAGTACAATGCCATTATTAACCACAATTCCAAACAGGATAAGCAAACCCAGCGCGCCATTGTTATCGAATGGCGCGTCAAAAGCGTATAAACCCAGAGCGACGCCGATAAGCGAAAAGGGAATAGAAAGCATGATTGTAAAGGGATGAATAAGCGACTCAAAAAGAGAGGCCATAATCAAATAGATCAACACCACGGCGAATATTGCTGTGAAGTTTGTATCGCTTTGATCTTCCTGCATCCAACGGGCAGCTCGACCTAAGTCCCAAGAGTAGCCGGGCGGCATTTCCATTCCTTGCATCATCGCGGTGATCTGCGGAATGAGCATCTGCGCCTGACGGCGATTTTCGGTATTGGCAAAAACCGTTACGGTTAGCTCGCGGTTCTCTCGGCTGAGCTGGCGCGCTCCGCGACGCACTTGAAAATCGGCCAACGCAGCCAGCTGTATATCCGCACCATCGCGTCCTTCGAACCGACTATTCTTCAGCTGCTCCAGCGTTGCTCTATCCCCTTCATTGAGCTGCATAACGATATCTATTTCGCGATCATCGCTCTTGAAAGATGAGGAGCGCCGCGTGCCCAAGGCCGACGAGATACTCGAGGCAACTTGGCGTGGAGACAGACCGTAGTTGAGCGCCTGAGACCGGTCGATCTCTACGTGTATTTCCTCTTCACCATCTTCCAAACTCGTGTCTACATCCTGCACTCCTGGCAGTTTTTCCATCGCTATTTTGACATCTTCAATCAGCACTTCCAACACTTCTTCGCTACGCCCTCGGAGCTGCACTTCTACGCCTAGGTTATTGCCCTGCCACGAACGCGAACGACCCATTTTGTATGTAAAACCCACTTTCGGAGGCAGCATAGCCATCAATTTTTGACCGGCTTCCATCGACGTGAGTTTCCCATCATCTGCCGAAACCAGATAGGCCGTTATTCCAGCACGGCGTTGACTAAAGTTGGTCATTAACGCATCAATATCCAGCGCTTCTTTGTTTTCCAAAACAATTTCTTCAATTTGATCAAAATGCGCGCGTATCTCTTCTAAACTATAGCTGCGATCAATCTGCATGCTGATATCGACACGGCGCTCCGGCTGCCAAGGCTGACCGCGATGCTCTATCTGGTTGTACAGGTGGTAGCCCGTCCACGTCAGTCCCACGGTTGCAACCATAGCGACCCAACGGTGGTCAAGCGTCCAATTGAGTAGAGCGCCATAGCTGTCGCGTAGCCCGCGCCGCAGACTGAACCAGACTAACAACCCAACCGCCAAGGCTGTAACCGCCAATACCACAGCAGTTGTCCACTCCATACTTATGAAGGAATCGACAATCATCACCGTCCACTCATTCCACCAGACTGCGACGCCTTCCCAACCGACGTCTCCAGCCCGCCAGTAGATTATCGCACCGACCCCAGACAAAATGAGCATCTTCAGATAAGCGTCGTAGCGTTCAACGCCTTCTCTAAATAGCCTAGACGAAGCCAGCGGAATGAGCGATAGGGCCACAATCATTGAGACGATGACAGCCAGACAGATCGCCACGCCAGCATCGCGCATCCACGCCGCGGAGCGACTGTCGGAAAGAAAAAAGAAGGGCACAAATACACAGATCGTCGTCAGAGAAGAAGCGAGCACCGCCATCCCCACTTCGCGACTACCGATTAGGGCCGCTTGATGCGATCCCAACCCATCTTCTTGGCGGCGACGAAATATGCTTTCTAAAACAACGACGGCCGGATCGACAAGCATTCCCACCGCCAACATGAGTCCCATCATCGAAACCATGTTGAGCGTGATGGTCGAACCAAATAGTTCACGGGCGACATACATGCCAATAAAAACGCACAGCGCCGCCGTTGGTATGGCCAACGCAACGACCATTGTAGAGCGAACATTTCGCAGGAAGGCGAAGATAATAACCATGGCCAAGAGCGCGCCTAGCAGCGCAGAATCAACCAGCTTATTCGCCTCATCCAATACGTCCGTCGCCCTGTTTCGCACAATTTCTATGTCGAGCGTACCTGCGTATTCAGCTTCAATCTTTCGCAGCTCTTCTGTGATGGCAAGGCCCACGTCAACAATATTCGCCGTAGAAGATTTATACACTTCCACTTGGGCCGCATCGCGACCATTTAGCCGCTCGTAGCGCCTTTTCTCTGGATAGCCGTAAACGACCTCCCCAATATCGCGCATGCGAAACTGCCCCCCCACAAGGGGCAAATCCCCAATTTCCTCAGCCTGATCAAATTCGCCAATGGCCCGCACCATAAAGCGCTGCTGGCCGTCGACGACGCGACCGAGCGACATACTCACGTTGTTTTCTCTTAACTGCCAGCCGAGCTGCCCCAGTGATATATTGTGTGACTGAAGCTGCTCTCGGTCCAACTCGATCGTTAACTGCTTGTCCTCGAGATCGTCAATCTGCGCATCCGCTACGCCATTAAGACGCATCAGGCGAGGCACGATCACCTTCTGTATGACCTGGAGTAAGCGGTCCTCCTCGCCTTTCCAAGCCATATTCGCATACACGATAGGCCGCTGATCGCTCTGCCAACGACGAAGCTGCACGCGATCGACGTCGGACGGCATAAACGAGCGCGCCTGATCCGCTCGCTCGCGCATTTCCATATTAGCCAGATCCATATCGGTTCCAGCTTTGAAATCAACGCGCACGTTGGCATTTCCATTGCGCGACGAGGACGAAATCCGGTCGACGTTGTTGAGCGTGCCTAAGGCCGCCTCGAGAGGAACCGTTATAAGCCGTTCTACCTCTTCCGGTGAAGCGGAACTATATCTGACGCTAGCCGAAATCCCCGAGGACGAAATGCTGGGAAACTGCTCGATCGGCAAACGACCAAAAGCCACATATCCCACCACGAGCACGCTGAGCGTAACCATTGCCGCAGTAACCGGCCGTTTAAGAGAAAATTCGGAAAGACTCATAGCAGATACACCCTATTCCCCCCTGTCAAAGACCGTGTATACAACGGGGATAATGATGAGCGTGAGCATAGTGGAGAGTATCAAACCACCAATGACCGTAATCGCCATCGGAGCGCGAATCTCTGCCCCCTCACCCAAGCCCAGTGCCATGGGGAGTAATCCCAAGACCGTCGTCGAAGTCGTCATGAGAATCGGGCGCAGTCTAAGTTCGCCTGCCCGCAGCACGGCCTCCAGCTTTTTCATACCGCTTTCGCGGCGCAGCTGATTCACATAGTCGATCAGAACGATGGCATTGTTGACCACGATACCCGCTAGCATAATGAGCCCAATCAGCACGACGACGTTAATGGTCTCCCCAGTGATGAGTAACGCCGAAATGCTCCCGACCAACCCCAGAGGGATTGTGAACATGATAACAAAGGGATGTAGCAGGGACTCAAACTGAGAAGCCATTACCAAGTAGACCAAGAAGATGGCTAGAGAGATAGCGAACTTCATGCTGTCGAAAGAGCGCACCATCTCCTCGTTCTGTCCCCCCATGGACAGGCCAAACCCCTCCGGCATGGCCATATCCGCCAGGCGAGACTCGATATCAGCTACTACACTCCCCAAATCTCGGCCCTGTATATTGGCCGATATAACGGCGACTCGCTCTTGGTCTATACGGCGGATCTCTGCCGGGCCGTCCACGGCGCGCACTGTCGCCACGTTTTCTAAGACGACGGGGACGGGATAGTTTGCCGGGCTGACAACCATGCGCTTCAAGTCATCGAGCGTCTCGCGTTCCCTATCTAGTGCTCGAACGCGGATATCGACTTTCCGGTCCCGGCGTGTCAGTTCCGTTGCGACTTCTCCCTGCAGTTTATTCCGCAACAGCTCACCGATACGCTGCACCGTCGTGCCCAATTCAGCCAAGCGCAGGCGATCAAAGAATATCTGAATTTCCGGCTGCCCCCCCTCGGCACTTGAGCGAATATCGGTCAAGCCTTCAATACCGCGCAGGCGCTCCATTACTTCGTCTGCCAACAGCTTTAGCGTGCCTATGTTATAGCCGGATATCTCCACTTCAATCGGGGTTCGAAAGGAGAAGTAGGAAGGACGGGAGAATTTATACTCCAGATCGGGCACATCAGAGAGCATCCCGCGCACTTGAGACACCACGCTTTCTTCATACTCTACACCAGACAATTTCAGATGCAGTTGCGCGGTGTGTTCCTTCTTGTCGCTAGCGCTACCACCGGTCTGTCCACTGGTTCCCACAAGCGCAAAAACCATATCAATGCCCTGCACTGTGCGAATGCGCTTATCGAGCATTTGAACCGATTCCGTCGTTTGTCCCAGCGGCGTACCAGCGGCCCACTCTAAATCGACTAAAAACTCGCCTTGACTCATCTCCGGTATGAGCTCAACCCCCAGGTCTCGCGCTTTAAAGAGCACAGCAGCAGCTAGAACCAACGAGGCAAAGACAACGACAAATCGATGGGTCAAAGCCCAGCGCAGCAAATGCGGATAGACGCTAGCAATGGCCTGATACAGGCTGTCGAAAACCCTATAAACAGGCCAAAGCAACGCCGAAAACACACGGCCTATGCCGCCGATCACCTGTCCCAGACCGCCAACTAAAAGAGCTGGGCCCTTAATACCTCGCCGAGGACCTTCTGCGCTCTGCTTGGACACCATGTCTACAACACTCAACGAAGAGAGCATTGGAATAAGCATGAGCGCAACTATAAGAGATGCAATTAATGAGTATGTGACCGTTAACGCCTGGTCTTTGAACAGCTGACCAGCGACGCCTTCAACAAAGACAATGGGAAGAAAAACGCATATGGTAGTCATAGTCGAAGCGACCACGGCCGTCCCAACTTCACCCGCTCCGCGCCGAGCTGCATCGCCAACGCCTAATCCCTGATCGCGATAGCGCTGTATGCTTTCCAACACGACGATAGAATTATCCACGAGCATCCCTACGCCCAATGCCAATCCACCCAGCGACATAATGTTGAGCGATACGTCCGAGGTAAACATCAAAAAGAAAGTGGCGATTACAGAAATCGGAATGGCCAAGCTAATGATGGATGTGCTTTTTAGATCGCGTAAAAAGAGGAACAAAATGACGACAGCCAGCACACCGCCTATGATCGCCGTGTTAAGAACCTCATCGACGGCCTGCCCGATAAAGACAGCCTGGTCAAAAACGATCTGCATCCCGTTTTCTGAAAACAGGCTACCATTTTCCTCTCTGAACTGATCCAAGCGTTCGTGTAAAGCGGCGCTGACCTTCACCGTATTGGCATCGCCCTCTTTAAACACGGCCACCACAACCCCTTCGCGGCCATCTATGCGCGTGACTAAATCGCGCTCTTTGTAGCCGCGAAACACGCGCGCCACATCGCTCAGCTTTATCGGGGCGCTGTTGATCTCACCCACGATAATCTCACCGATGTCGTCTATACCTTGAAACTCGTTTAACGTCCGGACCAGAAATTCAGCTTCGCCATCTTTAAGCGTTCCACCAGTTAGATTGACATTTTCTGCGCTGAGTCGACTCGTCACCTGACTGATGGGAATACCTAAATAATCCAAACGCGAAACTTCTACTTCAACCTGAATTTCTTCTTCCAAACCCCCTTCAATGCTAACCGCCGCCACTCCCTCTAGGCTCTCCAACTGGGGCCGGAGTCGATCTTCAGCCATTCGACGCATTTCCATCAGACCGACGTTACCGTGTAAGGCAACGCGCATGATGGGATCAAGTGAAGGATCAAAACGCAACAGGATTGGCTGACTTGCTTCGCGTGGAAGGTTACCTAGGTCGAGTTTTTCGCGCAGATCAAGCGAGGCAAAATCCATGTTGGTGCCCCAGGCAAACTCGACGATTACGTCAGAGACCCCAGGCCGCGAAATTGAATTCACGCGAACTACATTGCTCACGACGCCAACTAATCCCTCTGCGGGCTCTGAGATGAGGCGCTCTATTTCTAAGGGAGCTACGCCGGGATACTCGGTCCGCACCGTGATTGTGGGATACGTGATATCCGGTAGTAAGTTAACGGCCAGTCGCGAAAAACCCACGCCGCCAAATACGATAATTGCGACCATCAACATGGCCACCGTCACTCGACGACGCGTCGAAAAATCGACCAGCTTCATTTAGTTTCCACCCCACCTGCGGCCACCGCCCTGCTCACCACCCGAGCGGTCACCACCGCGCAGGGCCCGCAGCTTCTGTCGCAGGCTATCGGGCAGCTCCTTACCTTCGGCCCTAAACTTGGCGATCAACTGACGTAGACTATCTGGCAGTGCGCCTCCTGGCCTTCCCCCTGCAGGTGGGCCGCCGGCAGACCGACCCCAACCCCCTTCGTCCGGTCTCTTCTCTCCGGCTTCGCCTCCGGATACCTGTTCAATTTGCTCAGCACCGGATTCGCCCCCTTCACCCACCACACGCACGCCGGCACCGTCCTTGAGTCCTTCGTGTCCCACGGTCACTACCTGCATCCCCTCTTCCAAGCCCGATACTACTTCCACTCGATCACCTTCGACAAAGCCCAGTTCAACGTTGACTATCTCGACCTTGCCCTCTTTCACCGCGAACACGTCGTCGGCGTCTGTCTCTAGAATAAGCGCTTTCTTTGGAATGATGAGTGCATTCGAACGGCTGTCGGTGATGATGCGAACCGTGCAGAACATGCCCGGCTTTAACATTCCACTCGCGGGCACCTCCAGCGTAACCTTTACCGTGCCGCTCTCCGGATCAACGCGTGGGCTTATCATGCGAATTTTGCCCTCGAATATGCGACCGGGCAGTGCCTCCACCGCCACCGTTGCACTCTGTCCAGGCTTGAGTTGATACATTCGACGCTCGGGAACAAAAATGCGAACCAGCAGAGGGTCCATATCGGCAATAAAAAACAGCTCCTGACTTGAACGAACGAGTGTGCCAACTTCAACCATGCGCTGCATAATTACGCCAGAAATAGGGGCCTCTACGTCGGCGTAGGCCAAGTTGAGCTCGGCCTCTTCCAAATCGACTTTGCTATTCTCAAAGCGCAGCTGCGTGGTCTCGTATTCAGCCTGGCTGACCATCCTGTTCTCGTGCAGCACTTTTATGCGCTCGTAATTGGACTTGACCTCGTTATGACTAGCTCGCACCTGGCGCATGCGCAGTTCTAGCTCTTCTTTGTCCAATATGGCTAGCACCTGACCCATTTCGACGCGATCACCTTCTTCAGCGCCCAGCTCTTCTAAGAAACCCGAAGCCCGTGCCAACACGCTGATCTCTCGTTCCGCCTCTAGGCGCGCATAGGTCTCCACGTAGGCGTTCATCTCACCGCGCACGACGTTTTCAGCCTTAACTGGGATAGCTGCAACGCCTCCACCACGCCCCCCTCCCCAACCACCGCGTCCACCTCCAGGCCCTCCGCCAGAAGACGCACTCTCTTCCTCATCTCCACAGCCACTTAATGCGGCTACAGACAGCGCAACCCACGCACTCCATCGCAACAGCTTTCGACCTTTCATTTCCCTCCGCCGGATCAGATTAACCACCCATCTCACTCGTAATTACATCCCTTGCGTAATCACCGCGCAAGAGAAAGTAATACATATCTAGTGTTTTGCCTCTTGTATATGTCTCCGATGGCGCGCATAGGGCGTCTCCACTTCATATTGGCGACACAGACGCGCAAAGTAGCGCAGAGAGATACCCAGCGCAGCGCTGGCATCTTTGTTCTGCTTATACATCCGTGCAACGCGGGCAATTGAATCGCGGCTTACTTTCTCCATAACATATATCTCCTCTTTTTATGGCTTTTACCAAAAAGCTGACTGACTGGTCAGTCATAAACTCAGAGTAAGAAAGAGCGCACTCTCAATCGGAGAGCCTCTCCGACCGGCAAGCCAATCAAAAATGACTGACCGGTCAGTCATATAATTAAACGCTTGTATTGGCACCTTGTCAATAACCCCCTTTAGACAAAGAAGAATCGCCTACCATTCCCTGTTTAATAGAAAATCAGCGAAATTGTGCTCGCCATACGTCTCATACCGTGCTATATTTCCGCCCAAATCTCGTTTATTGGAGCCATATCATGCTAAAAATAGGCTTTATCGGCTGTGGTGATATTGCGCGGAACCACGCCACACGCATTAAGAAACTGCGCAATGCACGCATTGTCGCAGCCAGTGATGTCGTGAATGCAACTACCCGGGCATTCGCCGCCGATTACGGCGTTGAACACTGCTTTGACGACTATCGCAAATTACTAAAATTAAAAGAGATAGATGCAGTATGGGTTTGTACGCCTACGTTTAAACACGCCCAACCCGTCATCGCTGCAGCACGAGCGGGTAAGCACGTATTTTGCGAGAAACCCATGGCGCTAAAAAAGTCAGACGCCACACGCATGGTTGAAGCCTGCCGGCAAGCCGACGTTCTTCTGACCATTGGATTTGTGCGGCGCTTTGACACGTTTTGGGGCGCGTTTAAGCGCATCATACAATCGGGGGCCGTGGGCCGCCCCGTTGTATGGCGTTTTGCTGCCGGGGGCAAGCCACCACGCCCTTGGTTCCGTGACCGGAACAAAGGTGGGGGCCCCCTCATCGACGGAGCCATTCACAACTACGACTTTGCACTGCAAGTCTTTGGCCCTGTCTCATCGGTGCAGTCGTCCTCTTTACAATTTGATGCGACGAGCGTCGGCGCTGACACTGCGACGGCCATTCTCAACTTCAAAAGCGGAGATCAGCACGCACTTATCTGGTCTTGGGGCGTTGCCGCAGGTGCACCGGTAGCCAGCCTAAATGATTTCATCGGCCCTAAGGGAACGCTCGAGTTTGGTATGACCGCCAGAACCGCTCCCACTTCTTTCAACCCTCAGACACAGGGCGCTTTCACCCTAAAAACCGCCAACGGGAGAGAAAAGGTATATACCTATCGCAAGAAGGATATGTTTGCCGAACAGGCCAAGCACGTTGTCCGCTGCTTTGAACGCAACGAGCAACCGCTCGTCACCCCAGAAGATGGCCTAGCTGCGTTAAACGTGGCCGATGCCGTGCTAAAATCAGGACGGAGTCAATCGACCATTAAGCTATAAGCGCCTTTCAATATATTTTACCAAAAACCAAAAAGACCCCGCATCCGGTGGAATTCCACCAAGCTGCGGGGTCTTTTTCGCTAAGTTAGCGCGCCTTACAAATACCCAACCATTCCGTCGTGTCCGTGTTGGACCTCGACAGAGCACTCAATGTCGCGCAGTATCTGACGGGTCAGATTTAGTTTACTCTGTAAAAAATCATCTTCATGCGAGGGATCGTGGTGTGTAACAATCCACTTTTTCACTTCGCTTACTCCTACCAGCGTGCAAGCATTGGGAACAGAGGTATGTCCCCACCCCACCTTGATGGGATATTCGTCATGCGTATACTGCGCCTCGTGTATCAACACATCGGCACCGCGACAAAACTCAACCAATTTGCCATAGGTTTCGGTATCATCGTCGTCTAACTTACGCAGCGGTTCTCCCATGTATCCCTTTAGAAACTCGTTATCCGGTATGAACACGAGTTGGCGACCATCCACCGCTATTTTGTAGCCCACCGTAGATCCCGGATGGAACATGTTTTCCCAAGTGATTTCTACATCACCAATGCGAATCGGCTGATCTTCTATGTAGTTAAATTCGAGATTCGCCTGCATGTCTTCCATCTGCACGGGGAAATAAGCCCGGTCTAGCTGACCGCGGAATATTGATTCGAGATCTCGATCCACGCTGTGCGCCGCGTAAACGGCAATTTCATATCCAGCCATATATGCAGGAGCAAAAAAGGGAAACCCCTGAATATGGTCCCAGTGCGTGTGCGTGATAAACAGATGTATCTTGTGGGGGGACTCCTGCGCCATACTGAGACCTACCTGACGCAGCCCCGAACCCGCGTCGAAGATAATCCGATTTTCACCGTGAGCGAATTCTAAACAAGACGTATTACCCCCATGGCGAACATACTGAGGCCCAGACACGGGAATCGACCCACGCGACCCCCACAGTTTGTACGTCCCGTGAGAGGATCGCATCTGAGGCTCATATATGTCCGTCGAATAACGCGTCTGCGAATGAGGTCTATCCAATCTTCGCCACCCTTGCGCAAAGTAAATACAGTTTTAGGGTGAGCAAGATACGATAGCGCCGCAGATAATACAATAATTTTATGCTTAGCGACCCTTCCATTCTGGCGTGCGTTTCTCTGCAAAAGCCAGCGGCCCTTCGATAAAATCTTCTGACGCATACAGCCGTTCCGCCTGCGGGAAAACGCGCCCTATAGCCTCATCGATCGGCAGATCTACACCCCGAAGAGCCGCCTCTTTACTCGCCTGCATTGAGAGCGGCGCACACGCCATAAGATGTCCAACCCAGCGCTCTACCGCTTCGTTTAGGTCGGATAGCGGGACCACCTCGTTGACTAGGCCAACGCGCCAAGCTTCCCGCGCATCGATAAACTGCCCGCTCAGCACCATTGCCATAGCCACGCTGTGCGGAACGCGACGCATCAGACGATGAATCCCCGCGCCGTCAGCCATTAAGCCTCTGCGCACTTCTGGCAGACCAAACTGCGCATGTTCCGCAGCGATGATAAGATCGCAGCCCAACACCAACTCTAACCCCCCCCCCCACGGCATACCCATTTACCGCCGCAATAAACGGCTTCCAGCAGTTGTTTCCTCGCTGAAAACCCACTCCGCGTTGATCATCGACTTCTTTCCGATTGTGCACCCGAGCGTCTTCGCCCTGTTCGCTTCGCCACTTTAGGTCTGATCCTGCACTAAACGCGCGCTCTCCGCTACCGGTTAGAACACCCATCCATATATCGTCCTCATCGCGCACCCGCTTCCATGCATCGCACAGTTCTGCAGCCATAGGTGGATGCATTGCATTGAGCACCTCTGGTCGATTCAGCGTGATCCAGGCAGCGCGGCCCCTTACCTCAAAGCGAATAAACTCATATTCAGTCATGGTAAGATCTTTCTGAAAAGTTGTAAAAATAGACGAGAGCACGTCGAACAGAACGCGCCCAATATTCCGTTAATCGCACCGTCCCATCCCCCTATAATCAGTGGACTATTCATATTCGTGATATTATTTTGTTGTCCGTTCCACCAGCGATGTCTCCGTTCATTTGAAGAAAGCCCGGTGAGAGTCCAGATGATTATCGATTCACATACCCATGCTTGGCGAAGATGGCCCTACCAGCCGCCCGTTCCAGATCCAGAAAGCCGAGGTGTCGCAGAGCAGCTTCTCTGGGAGATGGATCGGCATGGTGTAGACAAGGCCGTCCTGGTCTGCGCTCGCATAGAGCACAATCCGGATAACAACGACTACGTAGCAGACTGCGTTCGACGACATCCAGACCGTCTCGTGCAGTTTGCAGACGTCGACTGTTCTTGGAGCGAAACCTACCACGTTCCCGGCGCTGCCAGTCGACTAGAGCAGGCTGCCAACCAGTATGCTCTCAAAGGGTTCACACACTACTTAAAGGGAGATACCGAGTGGTTTGCAACCCATGAGGGTTTGGCTTTTTTCGAAAAAGCCGCGGAGCTCAACCTCATAGCTTCATTGGCACTAAGTCCCCAATGGCAGCCCGCACTGCGCGATCTAGCGAGGCAATTTCCGACGGTCCCTTTTCTATGCCACCACATGGCCGGCGCACGCAGTGGTCAAGATAGCATGGACGAGGTCCTGCGCTCTTCGGAAGTGGACAACATCTACATCAAGCTATCCGGTTTCCACTATATCTCAAACGTCTCGTGGGACTATCCGCATTCCGACACGCATCCCGGCGTGCGCCAGCTGTACGCCCATTTTGGAGGGGATAGACTCTGCTGGGGATCTGATTATCCCGTAGTGCGTTTTAATATGACCTACCAGCATGCGCTGGAAGCGTTTCGAACGCACTGCTCATTTGTTACTCCCACTGATCGCGATAAAATCCTAGGTGCGACCTTGTCTACCTTACTTAATGAAGCCGGCAAGTGAAGCGAAGGAAACTCATATCTTGGAATGTAAACGGCATCCGTTCCGTTGCCCGTAAAGGCTTCTATCAGTGGCTAGAAACGGCCCAACCGGACATTCTCAGCATCCAGGAGACGCGAGCATGGCCCGAGCAATTAACAGATGAGCTGCTGCGACCACTCGGCTATGAGAGCTACTTTTCTCGCGCAGAAAAAAAAGGCTACAGCGGGGTGGCGATATACACGCGAGAGCGTCCATTGGACGTCATTGAGGGCATAGGCGACCCTACCTTTGACTGCGAGGGACGCACGCTCACAGCACAATTCCAAGATTTCACACTCATCAATGCCTACTTCCCCAACGGCCAGCGCGACCACGCCCGCGTGCCGTACAAGCTCGACTACTGTGCTCATTTCCTAGCACACTGTCAAGCACAGCAGGCCCGCTGCGACCACTTAGTGCTCTGCGGAGACTTCAACACGGCCCACCGTTCGATCGATTTGGCACGCCCGCAGAGCAACAAGAATACAACGGGTTTTTTACCCGCGGAACGCGCGTGGATAGACCAATTAATTCACGCGGGCTACGTAGATATATTCCGAGAAATACACGGCGAAGTAGAGGGTAAATACACTTGGTGGTCCAATCGTAAAGGCGTGCGCGAACGCAATATTGGTTGGCGTATAGACTACCACTTTGTCAGCACATCAATGCGGTCACGCGTGCGCGACGTCTACCATTTAGACGAGATTTTTGGTTCGGATCACTGCCCACTCGCACTAGAGTTTGAATAGAAATGACAGAAGAAAACGGCGATACTATAGACTGGCAGACCATTCTCCCCAGCAAACTGCGCTTGGCCCTGTGGAAGCACATTGACCAACGCCTGCACCGCGGTGATATACTTATCACTGACGATCATTTCCTCGAAGTGATGCAAGAAGAATTCTCGAGTTTAGTGGGCGTTGCTCCGTCCGCTAAAATACGAGAGGCAATGCGGGCGATGATCCATCTCGTCAATCAGGAACACCCCAATAAATATCTGATTTTTGGCATTAGAAATATGATGACTTCCTATACACGATCACTATTGGATCGTCTGGGAGATGATTCTGAACAGGCCTTAAAAGAAGGCACGGAGCGCATCAAGAACATGGTCCGCGAAGGACGAACCGTCCTGTTCTTAGAGAGTATTGGCATAGAATTGGGCGAACAGGGTCTACCGCATAGCATCGAACTAGCCATTGAACGCGTCGTTAACAGCAAACATTTAGATATGCCGCTGGACCAGTTCATAGAGAAACCCAAGCAACAATCCATAAAGCGACCCCGCGTCGTGGAAGAGACCTCGGAGGAAGCCGTCGAGGAAAGTGACGCAGTGCTTTTGTCCGACATCGGAGAGGAAGATTTAGAACAAAGTCAGTATGAGTTGGAGGCCATCGAGCACGAACAGGAATTGATTGAGGAGGAACTAGAGGGCGCGCACCGGCACTTGGAGTCTTATCATCAGCAGGGATTAATAGACTACGCGGACGTTACGAGCCTGCGCGCGCTGAAAGAAATTGATCAGGCCGTCGTAGAGGGGAAGCTCACGCCTGAAGAAGCCGAGCGTCGGCGAGACAACGTTGAAAATCGCGCGGTCGTTTGTGAAAAACTAGAAGACGCGGTTCTCTTTGGCGTCCATCATATCCACATTGCCGAAGGCCTGTGTCGAATACCAACGGAGCTCGACGAACTCCGCCGCCTATTGATTCGCAACAAGGCGTCTACCATGACGCAAAACGGCGATTCAGAAGACCTAAAAACCATGCTCAAAGAGTTGGAAAGAAATGAAACGCTGCTCGAGCATGCAGTCAGAATTATAGAGCGCAAAGATCATGAGATTCGCATAATTGCAGCTAACTTGCCCCCTTACCGCTATGCCAATGATCCGGGCAAGGTGAGCAACTGGCGCGTCAGAGAGAGTTTTATTAATGAGCTCCGTTCACTTGAACGCGACGAACTGTCTCATCAACTCAACTCTTCCAACGACGCCGAACGCACGCGCCTATCCACCGATTTGAGCTGTCTGATTTACCTCATAAGACAGCTTACTTCTAACACCCCACTCTATGTAGGCGTTTTGAGCCTACATATCTGCAAAACGGTAGAACGACTTTACGCTTCTGCACCTCAAGCCAACAGCGGACGCCAAAAAGTCCATTCGTTCCTGAAACAGCGCGTCCCGCGTCTCTATCCTGATTTGACGCCTAGCGATCTGGCTCGCATTGGTAAGGACAGCGAGCAAGTAATGTTTTCAGCCTCTGCTGGACAAGACGATAATACGGACACCGACAACTCCATGCGCGTATTCCGCGCATAGTAAAACGCGAAGGAGAAGCCCACATGAGACAGTCCCTAAGGGCCGTTCTGACCACTCTCCTACTGGCTTCTGCCAGTTGGCCGCAGCCTTCGGTCACCCAGGACACCCTAGCCATGCCGCCGGCCAATTCCGACGAGACATTAGTTGAGCAAGCAAAGCTCGAAGCACGCCTACAGAATGCAATGTTGCTCAACCAAGCACAGCAGACTCACTTACAGGATCTACGCCAATCCCTACAAGAACAGCTAGCGGATATTCGCCTTCAGGTTGAGATGGGTCAATTAGATGAGCAAGAGGCCCGCTGGCAGGTTAAAATGGCGTTGGCAAGCCATCGCCAAGGGCGTGCAGCTCTGCTTGAGGATGAGCAAATAGCGTCACTGCAAACTATTTACAACGAATACGGTGAAAAGCACAAGGAGCCCTTTTCTCTGCTCCACTTGAATCCGCTACAGCAGGAGCGTATACGATTACTCCTCTGGGAACAGGGCGAAGCGTGGAGAGCACTAGCCGAAAGCGACACACCTCCAACACAAGCGCAGAAACTGGCACTGCGACAAACGCATCGAACCGAGTTCGAGCGCATGCTGAACGAGCGCCAGAAAGCGGAGTTACAAAGGCTAAAAAATGCGCGGAGGCGCCACTACGGCTTAGAGGAGGAAATACTGGATGAGACACCCATGCTTCTGGATGACGCTCCAGACGCGTCGATAGAGTAACGACCATGAATCTCAGTGCTTGGATGCGCATAGGACAACCGCTTGAACCAGTTCTAGACGACTGCGATCGCTGCCTCGACGCATGGGAAGCAGGCGGCGTACGCGGACTCGTAGTGGGACGTTTGCTCTTTGCGGACGCAGAGGGAGCACATACCGTCCCCGCATTCGAGGGTAAACCCGAAGCCTATCGCTCTCGCGGCATGCAGAGCGACACAGCGCACGCCACGGATCCCAAACGCCACCGACAGCTACAGTACCTTTTTGATGAGGCGAAAAAGCGCGGGTGGACAACAATGATCTTCTGCCCAGGACAGGGTACCACCAATGCTCAAGCACTCTCCCCCAAGGAAGATCCCTACGGAGCGCACTACATGGCTGCGGTCTGGGACGAAGTATTCTCCGCGTTTCCACAGGTCGATGGAGGCATCGTCGACGGCTGGACCGAATCTTCCTACGAGCTAGTATTCCATCACGGCAACGCCGTATTCAGAGCGCTCGGGGAGGCCGAGTTAGAAAAAGCAACAGTACGCGGGTGGGACGGTGAACGGCTGCAGCTTGGCTTGGACAAACTAGCGCAGCGCTTTCGCCAGTTTACCCCCGCTCAGGTCGACTATTACGGACACTACGGCCTGCTCCAGGGCCTACAGCTTTTCGACATCGACGAAGATGTGCTCTACTGGCTTCGATGGCGTCGCACGGACGGCCTCAACGAAGCTCGAGCAGCGCGCAGCGAACTGGACCAACTCTCGCGCCCTCTGCTCTTGGGAAACGGTCTTCGTTCGGCCGTCTTCTCCGGCATGACCGGCATGGACTTCTGCGCGTGGAATGAGGTCTTAGACTTTCTACTCGTTAAGCACTACTTCTGGCACCGCGGCTTTGACGGTTTGTACGGCACGCTCTCCCGTTGGGTCAAGCAGCTGAGAGCCTGGAACACAGTGCTAAGCGAAGCACAGTGCTTTGCCTTGGCCAAAGCTTGGCTGGGCATTGAGCTTCCCGGTGTTACGACGCTAGCCGAAATGGATCTAGGTTTCCCAACGGCATTTTTTGAACAGGTAGTGTACACTGAGACGCGCCGCGCCATTGCCGCCTCTTCAGCCGAGAAAGTGTTGCCTTGGGTCGACACGGGACGCATGCCGCACGGCGGTGATCCAATGACGGCGGGCGACTTAGATCAAATCCTTCGCGCTTCTCAAGCTGCGGGGCTTAAGCAATTCCTCTTTCACAACCACGGCCACCTTACCGCCTCTGAGTGGCAAATTATCTCGCGCCTGTGCGGCACTCCGTGGAACGAAGACTCAACGGGATACTGGCCTCCATCAACGCCCAAACCAGAGACATTCTGACCTAACAACAGCGGTATCTAACTGTTGGAATCGATCTCTATGACCAACCTCGCCGGACAAAAAAACGTGCTCCGACAAGAGATGCCGGAGCACTAACCACATTATGTAGAATCTGGTGAGAAGAGAAAGGGACCAATCTTTCTCTACTACGCTAAAAATATATTCGCTAAGTCTCGTTTCAACGTCCGTCCGGTTACAGGTGAGTTACGTTTCCTATTCAACCGTCGGGCAAGTCCAGTTTCTGAGCGGCCAACGCATCTTCTAAAACGCGCTGCGACTGGACGAAATAGTCCCGTTCTAACTCAAATCCTATGCAGCCAACGCCTAGCCCGGCGCAGGCTGCAGCCGTGTGGCCTATACCCATGAACGGGTCGAGCACACGCTGCGTTCGCTCTAGGCCGTGTAGTTGAATGCACATCTGTGGAATCTTCACGGGAAAGGTGGCCGGATGCGGTCGCTGCTTGTCGCGACTCTTGATCGTCTTGTAGGGTACAAACCACGTATTACCCCTGCAGCGACTGTCCGAACGATTCGCCGATCCGAAACGAGAAATATTGCTCTTGTCCTGATATTCTACACCTACGGCGAGTCGGTCGAGCGCAACGCGTCCGTTTTTAGTCAGATGGAAGATGTATTCGTGACAGTCGTTGATGTAGCGAGCACTGTTGATGGGTTTGTAGTGTCCCACCGAAACGTTACCGCTAACGCCGGGATAGCGTCCCACATCTTCCTTCTGTATCGCAATAGACTTGATCCAGTGTATAGTATTTTGCAGCGTAAAGTGTTCGCGCAGGCGGAAAAGCACCTCAAAGGGACCCCAAGGGTCGGTCGGCTTACCGCCAATGTTCAAAAAGAGAGAGCCCTCATCCGCTAAGATCTCACTTACCGTCTGTCCCCACTGTCCCATCCATTCGATATAGTCAACGCGCCCCATCGTATCGTCGTAACTCTTATAAGAAGTGCCCAAATTATAGGGCGGCGAAGTGACTACTACATCAACGGTCCCTGGTTTCAAATGGCGTTTCATGCCCTCCAAACAATCCATATTATGAAGGACATAATCCCGACCATCCCGAGATATATTCACCACCTTTTCATCGATCATACGCACCTACCAACCCAGTGCATATCCGTCACGGCGCGGGTCCGCTCCGCCCATAAAAGCACCGCTTTCAGGGTCAACCATAATACCTTGCCCTCCTCCCACTCCAGGCGAGTAATCTCCCAGTAGATCAAATTGATGACCTCGCTTCTCCAGTTCAGCGAGTACTGCAGGATCGATGCGCGTCTCGGCGTTGACGGTATAACCAGGCAGGCCCGTTTTGACGCGCGCCGCTTCAATGGCCGCCTGCACATTCATGTCGTGGTCTAGGACATTCATGATCATCTGCGGCGTGGTTTGCAATATCCCGTGACCGCCCGGAGTTCCGATCAGCAGGCGCAGACCGTCGCGATCCCACACCTGTGCCGGAGAGAGGCACATTTCGTTTTTCTTGCTGGGACCGATGGCGTTGGGGCTGCTAGGTTCTAAATCAAACCAGCGCATAAAATTGTTCAAGGCAATCCCCGTACTCGGAACGACCATGGCCGATCCGAAGCCAGATCCAAGGCTCTGCGTGCAGGCCACGGCATTACCCTCTGCATCAACCGCATCAAAGTGCGTCGTACACTCATCTTTCATCCAATCTGGAGGTTGACCAGGCAACACTTCACCTTTCGCTTTACGCGCAGTAAATCGTTCTCCGCCCGTATACTGAGCGCGATCGCCAATCAGTGCACGACGGGTAGCGGCATATTCCTCCGAGAGCAACCCCCTTGTCGGCGGATTCTCTATGGCCGCGTATTCAGCGCGATCGGCCATACACAGCTTGGTCGTCTCAATGAATCGATGCAGCGTCTCAACCGTGTTGTGACCCATATCAGCCACGTCAAAACCCTCCATAATCTTGAGGGTCTGCAAATACTGAACGGCCTGACAGGGAGGTGCCGGCGCCACGATCCGATAGTCGCGATACTCAATTTCTTCTGGATCGAGCCACACTGCCTTAAAACGGCTCATATCTTCAAGCGTTAATAAACCACCGCACTCCTGCACAGAGCGCACGATGCGCTCTCCGAGTGAACCGCGGTAAAACACCTCTTCGCCCCCATCGGCGACAAGACGCAGGCTCTTAGCCAAATCGGGCTGTACGAGAATTTGTCCGGCAAAAGGCATTCCCTCAGGCGGCAGGTACGTCTTTCCCCCCTCGCCAAAGCGCCGTAAGTCCGCAGCATTACCCGCAAAGAACTCGGCATTCTTTACCGTCAATGCCACTCCCTGTTCGGCGTATTCGATCGCTGGAGCAAAGACCTCAGCGGGCGATAGATTACCATAGCGGGCAATCGCCTCCAACCACCCGCCGCACGCACCGGGCACCAGATGGGAAAGCGGCCCGCGATCGCGTTTACCCTCATCGTACAGAGCGATATCCGTCGCGGCGGGCGTTAAGCCCACATAGTCGAGGATTTTGTGTTCATTGGAACGGGCACTGTAAATATTCATGTAGCCAACGCCCCCAATGCCCGACATATAGGGCTCAACTACGTTGAGTGCGGCGGCCGTAGCAACGGCTGCATCAATGGCATTACCGCCTTGCATAAGGATGCGCAATCCGGCAAGCGATGCCAGAGGATGTCCGGATGCAATCATACCGCGACGTCCTGTAACGGTAGACCGATGAACTGTACCAGTAGAAGAAAAGGCCATTGGACGAGAACCCTCCATTCGCGTAATTTCCGAGATGCGAAATCATACGGCGGCATCCGCCCAACGTCAAGCAGAGGAGAGACGATGAGCAAAGTAGACCTACGCAGCGACACGCTCACGCTGCCAACGGACGAAATGAGAGAAGCTATGGCCGCAGCGGAAGTCGGCGACGACGTGTATGGAGAAGATCCTACGGTTCATCGTTTAGAAGAAATAGCCGCTGAGAAAGTGGGGATGGAAGCCGCGCTCTATGTTCCGTCTGGTGCTATGGGCAATACCTGCGCCATGCTTTCACACGCGCGCCATGGAGAAGAAGTGATCTTTGAAGAGCGAGCCCACATGTTTGTTTGGGAATGCGGCGCATTTGCCAATATAGCAGGCCTCGCTTCGCGCACGTTAGCGGGCACCGATGGCATCATACAACCAGACCAACTCCGCGAAGCCATTCGCGGCTACAACGTGCATTTCTCTCCGACTTCGCTCGTGTGTATTGAAAATACCCACAACAACTACGGGGGCAGTCCCTGGACGCCGACCGAAGTCGAGGCCATAGGATCGGTTTGCAAAGAGAATGATCTCAAGCTCCATATGGATGGGGCACGCCTCTTTAACGCTGCCGTCGCGCACGGCGTAGATGCCAAGGCGTATACGCCCCATATAGACTCCGTGATGTTCTGCGTATCCAAGGGATTGAGCGCTCCCGTAGGATCCCTGCTATGTGGCAGTCGATCGTTTATCGATCGAGCCTACGAAATGCGCAAGCGACTGGGCGGCGCCATGCGTCAGGCTGGCATCATTGCGGCAGCCGGTATCGTAGCACTGCAAGACATGGTCGAGCGACTATCAGAAGACCATGCAAACGCACAGCGACTCGTCGAGGGATTGAGCGCAATTGATGGCGTAGACATAGAAGCCCCCAAAGTGATGACAAACATCCTAAAAGTGGACGTCGGTCAGTGGGGTTGGACCGCCGAGCAGTTGGTCCACACCTGGAAAGAGCACGGCATTCTCAGCAATCCACGCCCTCCCCACGGTGCGCGCTTAGTGACTCATCGCCATATTAGCGCAGCTGATGTCGAATACGTCATAGAGACAACGCAGAAAATGGCACAAAATACGCATTAGCGTCGCCTTTAAGCGATAAGAGGCCCGAACGACAGCTCGGGAGGAAATGAATTTGCTTGTAATAGAAGATCTACGCGAGTCCGGATTAGACGAAGCACAAGCGACTGCCCTTTGGCCGCTCATACAGGACGCGCTCAAACTCGAACCCGAGCAACGCTTTTTAAAACTCGCACGCGACGTTCTTCGCGCGGATCATCCATTTGCCCTACACCAACTCCTGTATCGGTCTTGCAGCAACGATGGTATTGTCTGGTCTCCCAGTGACGGCGAAGTGGAAAGTGCACACGTTACCCAGCTGATGCGCGAACGGAGCTTTGAATCTCATGAGGACCTCCACGCCTGGTCTGTAGCAGACCGCTCTGCCTTCTGGCAGTCTATCGTAGAAAAGCTCGCTATTTGCTTTCGAACGCAGAGCGCACAGGCGCTAGAGACGAGCAATCACCCAGAAGATGCGCGGTTCTTTCCAGACAGCCGGCTAAATATCGCCGAAAGCTGCTTCGGAGCAGCGCGCAGCGCGACGGCGATTGTCTATCAGCGGGAAGGCGGCACTGTGCAGCGCATCACCTACGGCGAGCTATTGCGCACAACGCGTCAAGTAGCGGCTAGCCTCCGCGTTATGGGAATTGAACCCGGTGCAGCGATCGCCATTGACATGCCAATGACCGCAGAATCGATCGCCATTTATTTGGGGATCATATGGGCCGGATGCAGCGTGGTCTCCATCGCAGACAGCTTTGCAGCAGAAGAGATTGCCACCCGATTAGAACTAGGCCAAGCACAGCTTATTTTCACGCAAGACGTCATCTTGCGCGGCGGTAAGACGCTCTCCCTTTACGAACGAGTAATCGCTGCAGAAGCACCTCCTGCCATCGTATTAGACGGCAGGGAGGAGATGCCCGCAGCTCCGCTGCGCAAAGGCGATATCACCTGGAATGAGTTTCTCGGCAAGGAAGAGATCGACCCCGTCATTTGCACACCAGATACGCATAGCAACGTTCTCTTTTCCTCGGGGACCACAGGCCTACCCAAGGCCATTCCCTGGACGCATTTGACGCCCATTAAGTGCGCAGCCGACGGCTATCTTCACCATGACATTCACCCGGGTGAAGTCGTGGCTTGGCCGACTAACTTGGGTTGGATGATGGGTCCTTGGCTCATTTATGCCAGTCTAATCAACCGAGGGACAATTGCCCTCTACTACGGCATGCCTACGGGACCCGACTTTCTCCGCTTTGTTCAGGACACACAGGTTAATTTACTCGGCGTAGTTCCAAGCCTGGTCCGCTCTTGGCGCACGGCCAATGCATCGCACGGCATCAGTCTAAGCGCTCTGCGCGCATTTAGCTCAACGGGTGAGTGCTCCAATCCGCAAGACATGCACTGGTTAATGGCCCAAGGAGAATATAAACCGGTCTTAGAATACTGCGGAGGCACTGAGTTAGCCGGCGGTTACTTGGCGTGCTCTATGATACACCCGGCCCGGCCCGCCAGCTTTACTACACCGTGTTTGGGTATCGATATAGCCCTATTTGACGAGACCGATACGAGCTGCGACCACGGCGAGGTCTTTCTTCTACCGCCTTCTATCGGCATGTCGACCGAGCTACTAGCGGGCGACCATCACGCAGTCTATTACGAAGGAACTCCCCTCTGGGATGGCCGGGCAACCCGCAGGCACGGAGACCGCGTTGAACGCTTGGGACCCGCCCATTACCGAGTGCACGGCCGCGCAGACGATGCGATGAATCTGGGAGGCATTAAAGTCAGTTCCGCTGAGATTGAACGAGTCCTGAATACCGTAGAAGGCGTCAGTGAGACCGCCGCGATTGCCGCGGAACCGCCCGGCGGCGGCCCAAGTCAGCTCGTGGTATACGCCGTTTTAAACAAACCGATTGAAGATCTACAGCCCACGTTACAACACGTGCTGCGCAATCAGCTCAACCCACTGTTTAAAATTGCCGACGTTGCTCTCGTCGACGCGTTACCACGCACCGCATCCAATAAAGTGATGCGTCGCGTGCTGCGCGCCCAGTATGCCGCCCAACAATAATGCCGCAGTCCCTTACGAGGTCCTGATGCTTCCGACCAAACCAAATCTTTTATCTGAATAATAGAATCCTGTTCAACTACTGCACGCAATAGAAAGGCGCTACCATGGGGCTTCTTGCCCGCTATGCACACTGGCTCCACGAACGGTGGCCGGCCGGCCAGGTCGAACCACTTCCCCTGGTCGACGAAAACGGCATGAGTACAATCGCGGGGCTCTACATTGTGGGCGATCTGACCGGCGTGCCGTTACTCAAGTTCTCTGCCGATACGGGTGCACGCGCGGTTCGGCATATTACGGCCGACGCGGACTTCCAGCGCGCTCGCCAACAGGATGACCGAGATGCGCTGGATCTTGCCATTATCGGAGCCGGCGTATCGGGTATGGCCGCGGCCTTAGAGGCTCGTCAGGCGGGACTCTCATTTGCCATAGCAGAAGCCAACGAGCCCTTTTCTACGCTCATTAACTTCCCCAAGGGCAAACCTATTTACACGTATCCAACGGCAATGGAACCTACTGGAAATCTCCGCTTTCGCGCAGAAGTGCGCGAAGCGCTTATAGAAGAACTCAGAGAGCAAACCCTGAGCGGAGATATCGAACCATTACCCGTGCACATTGAACACGTCGCACAGAGAGAGGGTTTATTTGAGCTGGTAACGGCGCAGGGCGATCCCATCCGCGCACATCGCGTCATTGTCGCCATCGGTCGATCTGGCAATTTCCGCTCCCTTGACGTTCCCGGTGAATCATTAGACAAGGTTTCTAATCGCCTGCATGACCCCCATGACTATGCCGATCAAGATGTGCTGGTTGTCGGCGGTGGCGACAGCGCACTCGAAGCTGCTATAGCCATCGCCCAGAGTGGAGGTCGGGTTAGTCTGTCCTATCGCAAAGGTTCATTTTCACGGCCCAAGTCAGTGAATATAGAAATGCTCCATTCACTGATTGAGAGCGTACCTTCTACCTCCCCTGCCGCAGAAGGAGGAGTTCAGGCACCTGGCACTATTCGCCTTTTTATGAGCAGTCAGCTCATGCGAATAGAAGAGAACTCCGTAACGCTACGCGACGTCGACGGCCGCGAGCAAGTGCTTGAAAATAGTGCCGTATTCTCTATGATCGGCCGCCAAGCTCCTCTCGACTTTTTTCGACGCAGTGGCATAGCCATCCGCGGAGAGATGACCGGACGCCAGTGGACAGCAGCAGGACTGTTTATGGCGTTCTGCTTTTTCCTCTACAATTGGAAAGCCGGCGGCGAACTCACGCGCGCTTTCGAAAATGCGCAGCTATTTCCATTCAACGCACCTGGCTTCTTGGCGATGATCTGGCCGGCGTCACAGGATCTAACAACGCTTCCAGGTATTCTGGCGTTTAATTTAGGTAAGCCCGGTTTCTGGTATAGCCTGCTTTACTCGATGCTCGTCGTCGTATTTGGAGCACGCCGCATAATGCGCCGCCGAACGCCCTATATCAAATGGCAAACGCTGTCTCTTATTGGCTTTCAAATTGTGCCCCTTTTTTTATTGCCCTACTTCGCTTTGCCCTATTTGGGGCACAACGGATTCTTTGATAGCGGTTGGGCCAAGCACGTAGCTGACGCGCTCTTCCCCGAAGTATCATACGACCACGGTCGCGAGTACTGGCGCGCCTTTGGTCTGGTCCTCGCCTGGCCTCTCTTTGTCTGGAATGCCTTCAGTGGAGATCCCATGGGTTGGTGGCTCGCAATCTCCTTTGTTCAGACTTTCATCTTTATACCGATCATCGTCTATTTCTGGGGCAAGGGTGCCTATTGCGGATGGATTTGCTCCTGCGGCGCGCTGGCCGAGACCTTGGGCGATACCCACCGACACAAGATGCCCCATGGTCCACGGTGGAATCGAGCGAACTCAATCGGCCAAGTTATACTCGCACTGTGTTTCGTCATGCTCTTTGGGCGCATCGCTTCGTGGCTGATGCCAGACAGCGCGATAGGAGAGGGGCTCCGCGCACTCTACGAGGGAATGCTCTATGGATGGCAGATAGGCGGCATCCAGCTCAATTACCGCTGGAGTATTGATCTACTGCTCGCAGGTGTGGTCGGCTACGGAGCGTACTTCTGGTATAGTGGGCGCGTTTGGTGCCGCTTTGCGTGTCCGCTAGCAGCCCTCATGCACATTTACGCACGCTTCAGTCGATTTCGCATATTGGCACAAAAAGAAAAATGTATTTCGTGTGGGATGTGTACCGCTATTTGTCATCAGGGAATTGACGTGATGGGATTTGCCAACAAGGGGCAACCGATGGCCGATCCACAGTGCGTGCGCTGCAGCGCCTGCGTGCAGACATGTCCAACCGGCGTCTTGTCGTTCGGGCAGGTCGCCCCCAAGAGCGGCACCCTGATAAAGGTCGATACTATACCAGCATCTACCACACGCATGCAAGAACCTTAGGAGAAGCCTTTTCTAAGCCGTTTTTTTCTTTTTTTGACGGCTAAGCGCTTCTTCGAGAAAATGACAGCACGTTTTCAAGACTTTGATGCGCGCAAAACGCTTGTCGTTGCCTTCGACGAGGGTCCAAGGTGCAGCGGCCGTGCTCGTCAATTGGACCATATCATCGACGGCATCTTCATACTCGTCCCATTTTTCCCGATTACGCCAGTCTTCGTCCGTGATTTTCCATCGCTTGTAAGGCGTATTCTCTCGAGCTGAGAAGCGTTTTAACTGTTCTTCCTTCGAGATATGAATCCAAAACTTAATAACGACGGCATTGCTCTCGACTAGCTGTTCTTCAAAGTCATTTATTTCTGCATAGGCGCGCTTCCATTCGCCCTCCGTCGCAAACTTCTCAATGCGCTCGACCAGCACCCGTCCGTACCAACTCCGGTCAAAAAGAGTGATAAATCCAGCGCGAGGCAAATGCCGCCAAAAGCGCCACATGTAGTGACGCGACTTTTCTTCATCTGTCGGTGCGGCAATTTGAATCACCTTATACTGATGCGCATTCAGCGCAGCGACCAACCGACGAATGGCCCCCCCTTTGCCAGCAGCATCAGCACCTTCGAATACGAGAATAGTCGAAAGACCGGATCGACGCGCTTCTAAAGCCAGACGGTTGAGACGACCTTGGTATTTCTCCAACTGAATTTTGTACTCTTTCTTACTCAGATCCTGATTCAAATCCAGATTGCGTAAGACGTTAATCGCAGGCTCTTGATCACTGGAGACAAATGAGGGTACTGCCGACGCGTTCACGCTTTTTGCAGACAGTCTCTGTCGTATTTCATTCAGCGCCGTGCGAACTACGGTAAGAGTTCGATAATTTGGATCTTCTCCCTCGACAATGTGCCAAGCAGTCTCTGCCGTATTGGTTTTGTGTATAAGTCGATCTGATGCGACCTCAAATTTATCATACATCGTCCAGTTCTCTTTTTCACGATCGGTTACACGCCAGCGTGTTAGCGGATCTTTCTCCAGTGCATCCAACCGTTTCTTTTGCGCTTTCTTGCCTAAGTGCATCCAGAATTTAAGTATCAGCACACCGTCGTTAACTAGTTCGCGCTCAAAGGCAACGATCTGATTGAGATCGCGATCATAGGTTGCTAATCCAGTGCGCCCGTACGCATTGTCCAATAAAGGACGCAAATACCACGCGCCGAGATAGATTGCCATGTCTCCTCTAGGCGGCAGCGTCTTCCAGTAGCGCCAGTACTCCGGGCGCTCTCGTTCATCTTCCGTGGGTAGACCAAACGCATGCGTGGCAATCCCACGCGGATCCATCCAATCACTCAGCGTATTGGCCATCTCGCTCTTACCCGCTCCGTCGACTCCCCCTAAGACGATCATAACCTGAAATTTCTTTTCACGCCTTAGCTCTTGCTGCACTTTCAGCAGTTCGGTGCGCAGAGCGGGTATCTGTATCTTGAATTCTCTTTTGGTTACCTTGCGTCCCAATTCGGCCGTTTCGAACATGTATTCTTTTCCAATTGTTGTGGTAGGCGCGTAGACCGCCGATATATGAGAATAGATATAATCGGTAATCGAAGCTATGCCATTTTAAAAGACAATACGCGTGGTTTGATACCCGTTTGCACAGCCCTATTGAAGGGCCTATCTTTTTGGGCCATAGGCGTTGATGTTTGTCTGCTTGCAAGAGAGCAAATTAACGCACTTATATGGAGATGAAATATGAAAGTTCTCGTAGTTGACGACTCACCTACAATGCGTCGCATCGTAGTTCAAATGCTCAAGCGGCTCGGGTATAAAGACATTATAGAAGCTGATCACGGCAAGGACGCACTAGCGCGCTTGAAAGCAGAAGGTAATTTTGAACTGCTGCTGACGGACTGGAATATGCCAATTATGAACGGCTTAGAGTTAGTACAAGCCGTGCGGGCCGACCCTCAGCTAGCCAGTCTACCCATTCTTATGGTTACCACGCGCAATATGAAGCAAGATATTGTGGCAGCCATGCGCGCCGGCGTAAACAACTACGTAACAAAACCTTTTGATCCCAAAACCATCAAGGCAAAGATCGACAAAGTGCTGAGTGCAGTGTAGCGATCTAACCGCAGTAATTTCGTGTATCAATACGTCCACTGCCCCAGGACTGTATGGCGGATATCAAAAATAACTTAGACAAACTACGTGCGCGCATTGAGTCCCAAAATGGTACGGTCTTAGACTCCGTTGAGGGAACAGTCGAACTCGAAGACCTAGACGAAAACGGTCTCCCTCGCAGAGGCCCCGTATTGGTCTTGCGCAGCATAGAGGCTGGCGCTCAACTCAAATTAACACACCCACGCCCTGTAACAGTTCTCGGCTCACTCAGCGGCCAAGTCTTTGGCGCGTATCGAGTCAAAGCGGGCAATCTACTCAGCGGCCGCCTCGAGGGCTGTCGCCACGTTGAAATCGTGCACAATATGGGTAGTAAGGGATCGAGTAACGAAGATGCTTGGATCGTCCTTGAAGCCACCAGCGACCCCGGCTTCTTCGACCAGGCACAGCACGCCTTGAGGCGTCTACGCAAACTAGAACGCCATCAGGTAACACAGCGCGAAGCTACTGCCCGCGGCATTTTGATGCGCGGCTTAAAAGGTTTTCCATACCAAGTATGTTTGACTGTGGGCAGAGGAAAAAATCAAAAGGTCGTCTTTCGAGTCTCTACAAACGGACAAAAGGTTCAGCTCGACTCGATGGGTCTACTCCGCCATATAGTTGCACAAGCAGAAAATCTGCGCGATGACGAAAACGACGCCGATGAGGTAGTTCGCTTCAAGACAGCGCTTAATGAGACCGTGGCCGAAGGCCTGCGCCAGGCTAACAGCGGAGGCATCGGATCCAACCTGCGAAGAACGCGCGGTGAGGAATTCTATACGAGCCAAGTTGAACTCATAGCAGACTATCTACTCCCCAAATTACTCAGACTTTGGCTCAAATCAGGCGAATCGTACGTCCAGCGCATCGTGGACCGCTTGGCAAGTGCTCCTATGGTGCTTAAAGTGGACGGACAGTTAGCTCCTTTTTTCCAAATTGAATATCCGAGATGGAAGTTTCACGTTAGCGGTGGGAAAATACGTTCCGAAAAGATCGCGGACTGTAACATAGCCTGTCAGCTAGGCAATGACCAACAGAAGACGATGAGCCTTACCTATACCTACATTGGTGGCGAAGACTGGATTACTCAAACCAAGGAGTTAAATCTGACGGAAGGCAAGCGCTGCAAGCTCATCTTACAAAATGGCAACGTATTCCTAGACGAGGCTAGCAACCACCTGTTCGGCCCCGATCTCAAAGAGGATACTTAACGCCCCCCTACGCGCAGGATATTGCCATTGGACCTAAGAGCCAAATAGCGCATCAATATCATCCTGCGACATCGCATTCTCGTCGCGCTCTTCATCACTTTTAGCAGGTAAAATATTCTCGTCAAAACTAGAGATGCTAACGTTCAAATCTGGCGCTTCAGCGTCGTCCCCTATTAGGTAATCCGATAGCTCTTGTAGCGCCGCACGCAGCGCCTCAGATTTCTGCGTTATGCGGTCCCCGACCTGCAAAAAGAGCATTGCCCGCATAAACTGCTGGTCCATTTGCTCGATTTTTTCACGCGCTTCTGCGGTCAGTTTAGTATCATCCTGCAGCGCGTTTAACGCATCGGCAACAGCACTCAACATCTCGATAGCACTGCTGAGCGATGAATCAATATCGACTCTGATATCGCACGTTCCACGATCGATAAACTGGACGAGGTCTACTAGATGCGGTAGCCGTTTTGCGGCGGATAAGTCCTCTGTCGTAGCAGCGGACGCCTCTTCTCTTTGCCCATCACCGACCGGGTTTTCGGGCTTCTTAAAAAAGTTGTGCACAGAATAGGGACAGCGCTGAAACGCATCGCTCAATCCACTCGGAGACTCAGCAGGTCCCAAGACCAAATAACCGCCCGGCTTCAATCGGTCGTGTAGAGTGGATAGCGCCTTTTTCTTGGCCGTCTCGTCAAGGAAGCCTAGCACGTTGCGACAAAATACAACGTCGTACTGATCGTTTGTTTCCTCCTCTGAGGCACCGACTAAACTGGCGGCGTGAAACTCCACCATAGACGCAACCTCATCGCAGAGAGCATAGGGCATATCTCCTTCGGAATTCGCCGTAAAATATTTTGCGACGAGCTCTTCATCTACGTGACGTATACTGCGTTCAGAAAAGTGTGCCGTGCGCGCCTTCTCAATGCGCTGGGGGATTATATCGGTGGCTTTTAGAATGATATCCCAATCATTCTCGTCTCCAATTAAGTCCTTTACGATCATAGCCAAGGAATAGGGCTCTTCACCAGTAGAACAGGCTGCGACCCAAATCTTTAAACTCCGATCTCCGCTGGCGCGCTGGTCAGCGACCATCTGGACCATGAGCTTTTTAAATGCCTTGATCTGATTTGCATGCCGAAAGAAGAAAGTCTCGCCAGTCGACACCGGCTCCATGAGATACATCAACTCGGCTCCGCAGCTGCGTTCATCCTTCACGTATTTAACATACAGAGCGGCGTTTTCTACTCCTACCGACTTAGCGCGCCGTCGCACACATGCGTCGAGCGATTCAAACACGGCCTCAGCATAATCTATACCCGTCTTATCATACAGATACTCAACAAGTTCAGTCCGCTCTTCTTCACCTAAAAAAGATGTGTTTGGGATCATTAATTTCCCCGTTTACCGCCTGCTCTAAACTGCGAAGAGAGTCCTTTAACTCCCCTTACGCATTTCGTTTACCATTCTCAGGACCGCAGGTTTAATAAGGCGCGCGATATTTATCAGCGCATTTAGATCTCCACCTGCGGTGTGTAGCGTTGCTTTGGGTAAAAAATAATGCACCGCTTCTTCCCGACTCAACCCAGAATAGGCTCCACTTTTATCCTCTCCGGCCTGTTCCGCTTTTCCCTCTTCTTCTGCACCTTTTTCAGGCGCCTGATCCTGCGTCTCGCCTTCGTCCTCGAAATTCAGATCTATCTCAGGCGGTTCCTTCGCACTGGCAGATAGACTCGCGTCCTCGAGAAAACCCGCCATGGGGTAAGTGCTATTTTTGGGATAGGGAAAAGTGTAGCCCGCCATGAAATCCGCCAGCGAAATTACCTGAGAGAATAAATCACTTGAAGAAGGACTGTGATGAGACTCAATCATCTCGGCTAAACCCGAACCCAACTTCCACGATTCTGAGAGCACGCGACCCACTAAATTATGGTTTGCTCCTCCAGCCAGAACGCCCTCCCCCACAAACATGGGAACATTCCATTTTTGCGCTTCCATCTCACTTATAACAAGAGGGAAGATACCGGGATAACACTGCACCAAAGCCACCTTGCCAATATCGTGCATCATGCCACCGACAAAAGGATCTAGCTGGTCTATAGGAAATGCAAATTTTTCCCAAAGTCGTGCTTCTTTCAATGCCGCTACGGTTTCTTCTGCCAGATCTAACTCTTCAAAGTCTTTTTTGTTTTGAGCAGTCCACTTTTGCTCGTCGTACACAAAGGAAATTATGCGCGCAGCAATCGCAACGGCCACGCTGTGCAACCAATAGTCCTCAATGCTAAAACCCTGCTCTTCAACCCCTTCAAACGACCGCTTTACCGCACTCGAAGCTACGATCTCTTTAACCGTATTCTTGCCAAGCAGAATAACGGCCTTACTCACATCATTAATCTCCCCCTTAAAACCATACAGAGGGGATCTAGATCGGCGAATGACCTGTGCCTGCGTAAGCGGATCCGTTTCTACTGCGGCAACCCAGTCGTGAATCTCACTGTCTTCGTCTTTGTCTAACGCCATGATGTCGTGATAGACCTGAGGTAAAACAGGCATATCTACCATGTTGCGCACATCGTTTTCAATGCGCTTGCGAATCTCTGCAGGTGAAGGCAACTCTGAAGGCGTATCTTCACTCATAGCAGACACAATTGTTTCGGTCACTAGCTGCTCAAAATTATCTCGAAACATATGCTGTCGATCAAAGATAGACACATCGAGACGCTCTAATTGAGCACGGTCTTTATCCGACATCTCGCTTGCACTATCACAGGCGACAAAAATCCGCATTGAACCGCGATTGTTGATGCTCGCCATTCGAGCTAGGGTAATTCCCCCTCCGGGCAACTTTGAGGAAATAACTACCATTTTCACACGGTCGCCCCCCGCGTGCATAAGCTTACTGAGATCTCTCGTACTGTCGGAAACCGTGTAGCCCACTTTGTAGTCGGGCGTTCTGTCATCAACCCGTTGCACAGCGCTCGTAATTGCAGAAAGAAAGTTAGCAACTGATCTATTCGCTTCATGGCCAATTTGACTTGGATTGGCATTGGCTTCACCAATGAGGATAAGTGGAAAGGTATCCTCGCGAATAATCAGTGCTGTTTCGGAGAAAATGCGTTGGATAGCCGTCTTTCCTCGACGGTTAAAAACGGCCTTGATCTTTGCGGATAGTTCCTGTGGCGTAAAAGGTTTAGTTATGTATGTATCCACACCCGACTGCAGCGCTTTCAGGACATCTTCTTTTGTCGCACGTGCCGTGAACATAATTATGGGAAGATCGTCAAATTCGGCAGATCCGCGCACCCTTTCAACAAACTCCAAACCATCTACTGACGGCATATTCCAGTCGGTTAGCACGAGATCTACGTTGTTATTGCCCAACTGATCCCACGCTTCAGAACCGTCGCCAGCTTCGATAATCTCTTGAGCTCCCATACCCTGCAACATCGTGCTAATGAGCTTGCGCATTCCCTGAGCATCTTCGGCAAGTAACACTCTCATTACTCAATCACCTTTGTTAGGGCTGCATTCAAAGGACCGTGAGAAAATATATTGGAAGTTCACACGCAGGAGGCTGCAATGTCGCACAGCCCTCTGAACCACGTTGTCATAGACAGTAAAGATAGTAAAAAAACGCATTGTCATTACCAAGCAATAAATCCTTTCTCAATAAAGCACTTATGCCTACGCAATACATCTATTCTGTAGGGCGAGACGACTGGAGCGTATCGCCGCGACATCCTGCGGCATACACGAATTGATTCACCGCACGGCAAATCGTACATTTCATGTGCTAAAAAAGGAAATGTATATGGAAATTCTGGGAGGCCCCCTCTTTGGCGTAGCGGGCGCAGGGGAATCACATGGACCGGCCATATCTACAACCGTGTTCGGCTGTCCACCCGGCACGTGGATAGAGCGTTCCCGCGTGCAGCACTTTTTGGATCGACGACGACCGGGCAGTAATAAACTGGGCACGCCGCGCCGTGAGGACGACAAGGTCATATTTCTCTCGGGCTTGTACTCCGATGACCACGAACGCCTCTTAGCAGGGCCAAAACTCTCTTTAGAAATGGGAGACCTCTCGCTACAGACCCAGGCGTATGAAGCCGGCTATAGCACGGGAGAACCCATCGCTGCAATCGTACTTTCAGCGGCCAAGCGATCCGCCGATTATGAGCAGTTTTCTGGCCGGCAAGGAGAAGTGCGTCCAGGCCACACTGACTTGGTGAAACACTATCAGTCAGGCGGCCACGTAGACGTGCGCGGGGGAGGACGATCCAGCTATCGATCGACCATTTCAGACGTTATCGGCGGCTCTATCGCACGCACCGTGCTGCACGAGCATTTCAACACGCATATTTTTTCCTCCATTTGCCAAGTCGGCCCCCTTCGCGCCAAAAAACGTTTGGTCGATCGGATAGCTGATCTATGCTCGCCGGATGGCAGCTTAGCCCCCGAAGCGGCACAGGCGCTTGAGAAGGAACTGGCCGGAGCCGACCTCTATTCTGTCGACGGAGACTTTATCAGCGACGCGGCTGCGCTCATTGCACAGACGCGCAAGGCAAAGGATTCGCTTGGATCTGCGGTAGAAGTTGTTGCCGTAAACGTTCCGGCCCTAGTCGGCGCCCCCCTCTACGACAGCCTCAAAATCCGTTTAATGGGCAGTTTAGGCGGACTGCATGCCGTTCAGAGCTGCGAAATTGGATCGGGCAACGCGGTGGCCGAACGGCTTGGAAGCGAAAACAACGATCCCATTCGGATGAGCGGCTATGCGAGCAACAATCACGGTGGCCTACTCGGCGGCATTACGACGGGCACTCCGCTCGTCTGCCGCGTGAGCTTTAAACCAACTTCAACCATTGCCCTGACACAGCAGTCCGTGCGCAAAGATTTCACCGAAATTGATTTCGAACTGCGCAAAGGACGCCACGATCCCTGCCTAGGCGTACGAGCCGGCGTCACGCTAGAATCTCGTCTGGCTATTGAGCTGCTCAACGGCGTGTTGGCCCGACAGGCCAATCTGATCGACCCCGATCAATTCAAGCTTTTCTGAGGAACGATATGAGTCAAACTTTCGATTTTTCACAGATCGGTCGCCTCCCCCTTCCAGGCGACAACGTGGCTATTGCCGTTCAGCGCTTAGAAGCAGGCAGCGCAGTTCGGTATGGCGATGACACTTTCCAACTCGATTATACCGTGATGGAAGGTCACCGATTCGCCGTCAATCGCATTGAACGAGGCGATACGCTGCGCTCTTGGGGCCTGCCCTTTGGCCGAGCTCTACACGATATTGATCCGGGGAATTACCTGTGCAACGCAGGCATGTTAGAGGCTCTCGGCGGCCGCACGATCGACTTTGCCCTACCTCCTGCAGCCAATTTTGCAGACCATATCCAACCCTACGTCTTGGACCGCAAAAATTTCGCACCCGGCAGGCCGCTAGCCCCCCATACCCAAGAACGAACTTTTATGGGCTACAGACGTCCCGGTGGACGCGGCGTGGGTACCCGGAATTTTATCGTAGTGCTGGGCACTTCGTCACGCACAACCGGCTTTGCGCGTCAGCTGGCGGCGCTCACGCATAAGATTGCAGCTAGCCACGACCACATCGACGGCGTCGTAGCGGTAGCCCATACCGAAGGGGGCAGCCGATCCGAACCCAACAATCGCACACTACTACTCCGCACGCTGGCTGGATTTATGGTCCACCCCAACGTCGGCGCCGTACTCGCTGTTGACTACGGTAGCGAAGCAATCAACAACGAATCTCTGCGCGCCTACATGGAAGAGAACGGCTATGCGCTGGACGCCGTTCCGCACCGCTTTATGCGCATAGAGCGCGATTTTGTAGATCAGTTAGAAATGGCAGAGGCGCAAATTCGCGCTTGGTTTCCCGTAGTCGATGCCAATAAACGCACCGCGGAGTCACTAGCACATCTGCGCATTGCCCTACAGTGCGGCGGCTCAGACGCCTTTTCTGGCGTATCTGGTAATCCGTTGGTGTCTTGGGTGGCGAAAGAAGTGATTCGCTATGGTGGAGGAGCAAACTTAGCAGAAACAGACGAATTGATAGGAGCTGAACCTTATGTCCTACAAAACGTCCGCGACGCCGATACGGCACAGCGCTTTTTGGATATGGTCGCACGCTTTAAAGACCGCGTCGCCTGGCACGGCGAATCGGCAGAGGGAAATCCTTCGGGGGGCAATAAGTTTCGCGGATTGTATAATATTGTGCTGAAATCAATCGGCGCCGCCATGAAACGCCATCCCGACGTGCAGCTCGACTACTGTATAGAATACGGCGAACCGATGCGCGAGCCGGGCTACTACTTTATGGACAGTCCTGGCAACGACCTAGAGAGTATCGCCGGACAGGTTGCTTCGGGCTGTAACGCCATTTTCTTTGTCACCGGCAATGGCTCTATAACCAACTTTCCCTTTGTCCCCACGCTCAAAGTAGTGACGACCACACAGCGCTACAACATGCTCGAGCGCGATATGGATATAAACGCCGGCGCGTATCAGGACGGCATTTCCATGGATGCGCTAGGCGCGTCCACTCTAGACCTGACGGTAGCCGTGGCCGGAGGCCAACGTTCAAAAGGCGAGAAAGCTGGACACGCGCAGGTGCAAATATGGCGCAACTGGCCCCAGAAAAATGGGGATGCGCTCGAGGCTCTGCGCAATGCTACTGCACCTAACGGCTACGGGATGCGTCCCGACGTGGATGAAATACCCGCCGTCGAAATAGAGGCCCTGCGCAATGGCTCCCTCTCGACCAGCGACCGCGTGGGACTGATTCTGCCAACCAGTTTGTGTTCAGGACAGATCGCTCGCATGATTGCAGAACGCCTCAACGAACGCGGACTGGGCAGCGATCGCGGTATCTCCCGCTTTGTTGCACTAGTGCACACGGAGGGCTGTGGGGTCGCAGGAACAACCGCCGAAGAAATGTTTTCTCGCTCTATGGTTAGCTATCTGCTCCACCCTATGGTGGGCCCTGCCCTGCTCTTGGAACACGGCTGTGAAAAGACGCATAATGATTACATGCGTCAGCAGCTGCGCTCTCTGGAAGTTGAAGAGCAAGACTTTGGTTGGGCGAGCGTGCAGATGGATGGCGGCATCGACGCCGTAATCGAGCGAGTGGAGTCCTACTTTACCAATGCAGTTAGAGAACTTGATCCACCGGAAAAAAACGCGGTCGGCATCGATGCATTACGCGTGGCACTCCTGAGCTCCGGCCCGCTACCCACGGGCGTCGCTGAAGCTATGGAGAAACTGACGCGATGGATTGCCGGCAGTGGCGGACTCGTCGTCTCCCCGGCCAACGATGCACTCCTAACAGAGCCCGTTTTTGTCGATGGTGGACTCGTCGGCATTGAGCCTCGACCTTCATTGGCGTATGGAGAACGTGCACCCAGTCCGGGGCTGCACATTATGGAATCACAGACCGAACACTGGACGGAAACGCTGACCGGTTTGGCAGCAACAGGGGTCGAGCTCATGCTGGTGCATGCCGGCGAGCATCCGCTGCAGGGACATCCGCTCGTTCCAGTGCTGCAGTTCTCAGCCGACGGTCGCGTTCAAGCTCAGTTTGGACAGGATATGGATATAGCACTCGAAGAAGATCCCGAGGAGTGGCCGGGGCAGCTATTAGTGCTGCTCGCACGAGCTGCTTCACGCCGTCACGAGGCGAAAGCGCGACGGCAGGGCAACGCGGACTTTCAGTTTGCACGCGGCCTGTTAGGAGTGTCCATGTAGCGAGCTTTTAGGACCTGGCGCAGGGCTTTATCGAATACGTGTGCTATCCTGCCGGCCTATAAAACGGGCATTGCAACGTCTAGTTCACCGGCGATCTCACCAATGGCTTTCCATGTAGGCTCCGGCAGGTCGATGCCTTCAACGCATAGGCGAGCATAGGATTCCTGCTCTAGGTCTCCCGGGGTATAGATCTTATCAAAACCCGGCAGTGGACGCGCAGAGCATACCCACTCAGCCAGGGCCTCCACCTCGTCTTCGTAGCTAGCTAAGTCAATAAAATCATTTATGTTGATAGCGAGAATCATCACACCGCCGCCCGTGCCACTAGCTGAAGTCGTACAGCCCGCGTGGGAAAGAGGACCGACCAGCATCTCTACCATCATACCCAGCCCGTAGCCCTTGTGCCCAAACTGCATTCCTCCCAGGGGCAGCACCCCCGTATTATCGGGGTCTTCCTTGTAGCGCGCCGGGTCGCTCACATACTCTCCCTGCGGATCTATTACCCATCCATCGGGCATCTGCTCGCCTCGAATAGACTTCTGTTCGATTTTCCCACCAGCTACTACCGTCATCGTCATATCAAGCATAAATGGAGGGCCATTCTTACGGGGCGCTGAAAAGGCAATGGGCTCCGGCCGCAAACGGCGATCCGCCGAACCAAAGGGAGCGAGAAAGACCCCGCCCCCATTGAGCCAGACCATGCCGATCATCCCTTCTTCCGCTATGCGCGGAGGATAGTCTCCCAAGCGCCCAATGTGGGTGGTATTGCTGAGTCCGACAAAACCGAAGGTCGACTCCCTAGCTTTCTCCACTGCGATGTCGAGCGCTCGCGTAACAGATACGATACCATTTGCCCCTTTTGCGTCGATAATCCGCAGGGCTGAACTATCGCGCAACACTTCGTGATCTTCCCATAGGTGGTAGCCATTGAGCATCCCGCGTGCATAGGCCGGAGTAAACCACGTGCCGTGCGAGTCATGTCCATAGAGCTGACTATTTACCAGATGATCGGCAACGATATGCGCATCGGCTTCAGGAATACCTGTAGCGTGAAAGACGCGAAATACCAAATCATTAAGCACGGCGTGTGGAACGATCGGCATAGCCGCCTCCTATAGTGAGATTATCGGTCTGTCGTACCTATACAAACATCTCCGACTCCGTAGGTCAAGCTCGCCTATCGCCACACAAAAAAAACGCGTTCTGCACCCGGAAAGGGCAAAACGCGTTTCGAAAAAAACAGGCGGTGCGCTAGCGGCTTTACGCGGCGTGCTTTTCCATCAGTTCGGCGAAATACGCAAAGAGGTGAAAGCTGTCGTGCGGTCCGGGCGCGGCTTCCGGATGACACTGTATAGAGAAGATAGGCAGCTCTCGATGTTGCATGCCTTCTACGCACTGATCGTTCAGATTGCGTCGCGTAATTTCCAGATCATCGGGCAGCGAATCGGCCTCAATTCCCCAGCCGTGATTTTCTGACGTAATGAGTATGCGACCCGTTGCATCTTCGCGAATGGGCTGATTTGCACCGCGATGGCCGAATTTAAGACGAAAAATCTGTGCCCCGAACGCGAGCCCCAAAATTTCGTGACCGAGACATATACCAAAAATCGGTTTTTTGCCGACCAGTTGTCGCGTCGTTTCTATCGCGTAGTCGAGGGGGCGCGGGTCACCGGGCCCATTTGATAAGAAGATTCCATCTGGTTCCAGCGCAAGCGCCTCTTCTGCAGTAGTCCTGGCGGGAACGACCGTCACTTTACACCCGACCTCATTCAAACATCGCACAATATTGCGCTTGATACCGAAATCGTAAGCCACTACGTGAAAGCGCGGGGTCTCCGGTGAAGAAACATAGGACGCAGTGCAGCTAACTTCTGACGCCATATCACGACCCTCCAATCCCTCCCAAGACCGCGCCTTAGCTAGTAGGCTTTCAGGATCGGTATCCTCAGTGGAGATGGCCGCGTCCATAACTCCATGTATGCGCACGCGCCGCGTCAATTCTCTCGTGTCGATTCCCTCTATCCCGATGATATTATGCTCTTTCAAGTAGTCGGGAAGACTCTGTGAGGCGCGCCAGTTGCTGTGCACGCGTGCACACTCTTTAACGATAAAACCGCGTACTTGGGGTCGCGATGACTCATCGTCTTCAGCGTTGACGCCGTAGTTTCCAATCATCGGATAGGTCATTGATACAATCTGCCCAGCATACGAGGGATCAGTAAGTATCTCTTGGTAACCAGTCATACTCGTGTTAAAGACCATTTCGCCGAGGCTTTCGCCGCTGGCGCCAAACGAACGGCCTTCAAATATGGTGCCGTCGGAGAGGGCGACGAGCGCTTTCATATGAGCAATCTACTCCTTGAGTGCTAAGTGAATGAGTTCAAAAATGATAAGCAGTGACAGCGCACTCTGGTAGTGCAATGAGCGCTGACGCAGCACGCAGATAAACTACGAAACGAGGATCTTTCTGAACAGAGATCAGTCTTCACGTAACCGTTTCCCCTGTCTACGCGCCCTTTCCCGCATATCTACGGCCAGGTCAAATTCACCTACGATCTCCTGACCAACAATAGATTCGATAACGTCTTCCAACGTTATGATACCAGAAAATACGCCGTATTCATCAACGACTATAAACAGGTGCTCCCGGCGCTTTATATATTCCTGTAGCAGTTGACTGGCACGCGCCGACTCGGGCACGATGTGAACGGGGCGTTCAATATCAAAAAGCTGCTTGCCTTCTTCTCCATCAGCTATGGCTGAAAAAACATCTCGGCGCAGAGCAAGCGAAACAATATTCTCCCTCTCCCCATCGTACAGGGGAACACGCGTATGCGGCCAAGCGCCCGCCTGTTGACGCGCTTCTCCTAAGCTCAAGTCTCGATCTAACGCAAAGACGACCGTGCGCGGCGTCATAATCTCTCGTGCTCGTAGGTTCTCCAAGTTGATGATATTGCTGATAACGCGTTCCTGTTCAGGAGAAATTGCGCCTGCCTGGCGACTCATGCGCGCGATGATCTCTATTTCTTCTGGCGTAATGCCTTGACGAGCTTGTCCCCCCCGCGTAATAAGTTGCGTTATGAAGTTGTTGAGCCAAATAAAGGGCGAAAAGATCCAAACCAGCCACTGAATGGGGTAAGCAATTAAGCGAGCCAGTGAACGTGCATAAACCACACCAGCCGTCTTGGGTATGATTTCAGAGAAAACGAGCACCCCAAACGAAATGGCAATCGTGAAATACGTTTCGGGCGTCTGAGGAAAGACGCCGACAAAAGCGGCACCCGCAATCGCAGCGCCCCCCGTATTCGCCAACGTATTGAGCGTTAATATAGCCGAAATAGGGCGCTGTATGTCCTCGTGTAGCCTCTTGAGGATCTGGCCTGATGCGCGATGTTCACGCGCAATCATCTCGATCTGGCTTACCGACAGCGAGTAGAGTGCCGCTTCGAGCAGAGAGCATATACAGGAGACTACTAAAACCGTACCCGTGGCGAGTAGGAATGTGAGCATACCGTAGCTTTTGAGAGAGTATAGATGCGAAGAGAGGAACACCCTGAGGGCATTCCTCTCTTCTTTGGTTAGAAACCGAGCAGCTCTTAGCCAATCAACTCAGGTGTTCATTGACCAATTTTGTCATCTCAAACATACTGACCTGCTTTTTCCCGTCAAAGACTTCTTTGAGTTTCTCGTCGGCATTGATCATGCGTTTGTTTTGGCTGTCTTGCAGGCCCTTTTTATGAATATAATCCCATATCTTATTCGTAATTTCCTTGCGCGGGATTGCCTCAGTGCCAATCACGGCACCCAGCGTAGCGTCAGGTTGCAACGGCTTTCCCAGAGAAGGACCGCGATAGCGCTTAGCTGGAGCCTTCTTGGCCGGAGCCTTCTTGGCCGGAGCCTTCTTGGCCGGAGCCTTCTTGGCCGGAGCCTTCTTGGCCGGAGCCTTCTTGGCCGGAGCCTTCTTGGCCG
>Ga0181569_10000225_pt1 | contig 42485 bp, 37 predicted proteins | sample 101ome_19_FD_132452 | JGI IMG/M metagenome (GOLD analysis project Ga0181569, IMG submission 132452) | Coastal salt marsh microbial communities from the Groves Creek Marsh, Skidaway Island, Georgia - 101405AT metaG (megahit assembly) | ecosystem: Environmental > Aquatic > Marine > Intertidal...
AAATTCTGTGCCGATGGCCCCGGAGCCAACAACGATTAATTCTTTGGGTTGTTTTTTAAGGGTCATTGCTTGGCGATAACCGATGACTTTTTTTCCGTCTTGAGGCAGGGCAGGAAGTTCACGTGAGCGAGCTCCGGTAGCAATGATGATGTTTTTAGCCGTGTATTTGGTTGTCTTACCTTGGTTTTCGACCGCAACTTTTTTTCCAGGGAGGACTTTTCCAAAACCTTCGATGACATCAATTTTATTTTTTTTCATCAAAAATTGAACCCCCTTGCTCATACCAGCGGCTACGTCACGACTTCGGTTAACCACTGCATTAAAGTCTTTGTCATAGTCTTTTACCGTAAGCCCATAGTCATCTGCATGTTTGAGGTATTCAAATACTTGCGCAGATTTAAGCAGTGCTTTGGTTGGGATACACCCCCAATTGAGGCATACTCCGCCGAGGCTTTCTTTTTCGACGATTGCCGTTTTCATTCCTAATTGGGCTGCACGGATGGCAGTTACATAACCTCCTGGCCCCGATCCTAACACTATGATATCGTATGCGCTCATGCTTTTCGGTTTAAATTCGATACAAAATTACAAAACTGTTTTGAGAACTCGGCTCCATTAAGCCCCTTTGGACATAAAAAGGATACTTTCAGAATTGACACAATAGCGCACCCCCGTGGTCGTAGGGCCGTCATCAAAGACATGGCCTTGATGTCCTCCGCAGTGTGCACAGATAATTTCGGTTCTGAGCATACCGTGTGAGCTGTCTTTGTGGTATTCGAGTGCACCCTCAACAGCCTGATCAAAACTGGGCCATCCGCAGTGGCTGTCAAATTTGGTTTTGCTTTCAAACAAAAGGGTCCCACAGCCTTTGCAGTGGTAGTTTCCGTTTTCAAAATGGTTGCAATACTCCCCACTAAAGGGATATTCAGTTCCTTTTTCTCGGAGAACCCGATAGGCCTCCGGGCTAAGGGATTGTTGCCACTCTTGGTCGGTCTTGTGATAGGGATACTTATTCTTTTCCATCAGAGGGAATAAAGTTAAGGGCAGCAGCATTGATACAATGTCTTTTGCCGGTGGTATCGCGGGGACCATCTTCAAACATATGCCCAAGATGCCCTCCACAGTTGTTGCATCTAAGTTCGGTTCGGGGATAGCCTAATTTATAATCCACATCGTATTCAAGATGGGCATCGACTCCCTGATCAAATGAGGGCCAACCACTTTTGGAGTCGTATTTGTTTTCGGAACGATACAATAACTGACCACATCCGGCACAATGGTAGTTTCCTGCTTGTTCATTTTTGTTGAGGGCACTACTAAAAGCGCGTTCTGTACCGGCTTCCCGAAGAACATAATAGGCGAGTGGAGAAAGACTGGCTTTCCACTCGGCCTCGGTTTTGGTTACCGGATAGGTTTTGATTTCTTTTTTTTCTTTTTGTGCATTGCCTTGACAAGACATAAGCAAGAAGACCATCAATAGGGAGATTGAATATTTCATGGTTCAATTTTTTTTCAAAAATATTAAATAACCCGCGCATTGCATCGATAGGGGCTTTTAAATTCCTGTTAAAGTCTTATTGGATTATTCGCTTTTTAAAGGCCCTTCTAGCTTCGATTAAAATTAGTACATTGGGCAAACTATAAACGTGGACGTATGGGACTGCCAAAGGGAAGTAAAAAATTAATCAATGCCTGGGCCTTTTATGATTGGGCGAATTCGGTGTATTCGTTGGTCATTTCATCGGCCATTTTTCCGATTTATTTTGCTGCGCTTTTTGCGGACAATAACCGTATAGATTTTTTCGGGTATTCGGTCAAGAATACCGCCATGATCAGTTTTGTAACCGCTACTGCTTTTGTGTTTGTGGCCTTTATGTCGCCCTTATTGTCCGGTATTGCCGATTATATCGGGAATAAAAAGCGTTTTATGAAACTTTTTGTCTATCTCGGTTCGTTGTCCTGCGTGGGTTTGTATTGGTTTGATTTAAACACCATTTACCTGGGTTTTTTCTTCTATTTTTTGGCCTTGATTGGGTTGTGGTCGAGTCTGGTGTTTTACAATTCCTATTTACCCGATATTGCGCATCCCGAGCAACAAAGCCGTGCAAGTGCCCGCGGATTTTCGATGGGCTATATCGGGAGTGTATTGTTGTTGTTGGTCAATTTGGCCATGGTGATGAATCCCAAAATGTTTGGCATAGCGGGCGAGGGCGGTGAGGCCTCCATGCAGGCCATGAAATATTCGTTTGTCATGGTCGGTGTTTGGTGGGCGGCTTTTAGCCAAATCCCTTTCCATTACCTCCCCAAGGGCACACACAACCGCAAGGTCTCCAAAGACATACTCTGGAACGGCTTTAAAGAATTACGTCAGGTATGGCACCAACTTCAAGGATTGGCCAATCTTAAACGGTTTTTACCCGCCTTTTTTCTTTACAGTACAGCACTTCAAACGGTTATGCTGATTGCCGCCTACTTTGGCGAAGAAGAAATTACTTGGGCCAGTAGCGACGAAAAAACCATGGGGCTGATTGTCAGTATCCTATTGATTCAACTGGTAGCCATAGCCGGTGCTCAGCTCACGGCCAAGACCGCCGAAAAAATTGGGGATATCCAGACTTTGATCATCATTAACGTCATTTGGGCTTCTTTGTGTGTCTATGCCTATTTTGTAACCACACCGATACAGTTCTACATCGCTGCAGGATCGGTAGGGATGGTTATGGGCGGTATGCAAGCCCTTTCACGAGCGACCTATTCCAAGATGCTTCCTGAGACCGAAGACACGACTTCTTTTTTTAGTTTTTATGATGTGACCGAAAAAATTGGCATCATCATCGGTATGTCCTTGTTCGGTATCATCGATCAAATTACCGGCAGTATGCGTAACAGCATTTTATTTTTCTTGGTTCTTTTTATTGCCGGGGGATTGCTGCTCACGCAAGTACCCGCCTACAAAAATCGGCTTAAAACCCGCTGATCACTTTTCCGGAACCCACCACATTGGAGCGAATGTTTTGGCCCTGTTCACGGTCACAATATTTGACAATGCCGCTACCGCTAATGTTTACATCAAGACTTTGCAAAGGACAGGCATATATACGTCCCGAGCCCGACAGCTTGGCTTCTACTGCATTGGATTCCATATTTTGTGCATCGACTTTTCCCGATCCTGAAAGTGCCAAAATGAGTTTTTTTGTATGGCCACGAACAACGATTTTTCCCGAACCACTGAGTTTGGCTTCTACTTTTTGGGCATCCAAAGCTACATCAAGAGAGCCTGATCCGGAGAGTTTACTGCTAAATTGATGCGCTTTAAGCGGTTGTTCGGAAGTGATTTTACCAGAACCCGAAAGGCTTAAACCGTCGATTACATCAACCGTTATAAAAATTTCGATGTTTCTAAATTGCCTATGCATGTTTTGAAACTTGACCTTTGGTTTAGTACCGATTTTTAAGGTTCCGCCTTCGACTTTGGTTTCAATGAGTTCGCGGGATTTTGAGGCACCACGCAAGACGACTTCACCTTCTTTTCCCGGGTTGAGGGTGACTTTAAAAGGCCCTGCTATCGCGATGGACTCAAACGAGCCTACCTGGCGTATGTCCTCTTGTTGGCTCACATTTTTGGCTGTGCCCCAACCGTGGGCTGCGTTGTAGTTGATGTGTTGGTTTTGTGGTTGTGCATTGGCATAAAAAAAGCAAAGCACGAGACTAAAGAATAGGGGAGTTTTCATAAGGGTATTATTTAATTGTTAATGGATTTAAGTTTGATGGAACCGTAGTCAGCTTCAATTTGAACATGACCGGCTCCCTTGGCCAAATGGTAGCCTTGGTAGTAGCGGTAAACGCTGTTTTTGGTAATTTCTTTTTCAAAGATAAGGGGTTGTTCTGCGCTAAACCCCCCGTAGTCCATATCGACTTCAAAACTAAAGGCTGCTTGGGAATCAATACCTAACTGTATGGCGGTATAATCGGTGTTAAAACGAACACTTTTAAAACCTGCTTTAAGGTGTAAAATTTTAAGTGAACCATAATCCGCATCAAGGTCTAATTGAGACTCGATGGTTCCAAAACGACAGGTGACATAGTCACCGGTTCCTATGATTTTTTGGGCACTATCGACGGTGATTTTGCCGTAGTCATTGTCAAATTCTAAGGCAGCCACATGACCAAACTGTGCATCGGTATAATCGGCTTGTAAACGAATATTTTCGGATTCACCCACTTCAAAGTCCGAATAGTCGGCATCGATGACTCCTGATTTGATATAGTCAATTGTCGAGTTTCGGGTATAATCCAGTTTAATGGAATTGCCGTCGGCATAGAGCGCCCCAACGATGAGTTTACCGTAGTCACAATCTATCTCAGCTTGACCATAGAGCTCGTTAAGGGAAATGGTTCCATAGTCGTTAATCAGGTGAACCTTGCTGTTTTTCGGCAGTTTGACCGTGTAATTGATTTCAAAATCAATGTAGTTGGAGGCAAAAAAGAAGGTGTTTTTCCACGAAGTTTCAATATGGGTAATCGCACGAATACGGTCGGGACTGGCATCAAACTCGATGTCGATTTCTTCTAGTTTGGCCTCAATTTTACTTTTACTCGTGCCTTCAACGGTAATTTCAATATCAAAAACTACTTGGTCTTCGTCCCAACTGGTCACGCGAACATCTCCGTATTTGTTTTGGATATAGACAAAGCCGTCAGCCTTTGCGTCAAAGGTTTTGTGAACTTCGCGGGTGACCTTTTCTTTTTTGGGCCATGCATGGGCATATCCGCCGAGCGAGCATAAAAAGAGAATAAGCAGTACTGATTTTTTAGAGAATAGGGTGCGCATGATCTTGGTTTTTTAGTGAGGTGATATAAGTATTTAAGTCGTTGAGTAGGGTCAATTGTTCCTGAAGATTATCAATCATCGCATGGATAAGCCTAGGGTTGGCCCCGTCGTTTTTAAACTGTTGTCCTAGACGCGTATAATCGAGTTGTAGTCTTTCCAACTGGGTTTTAGCATCGGCGAGTATGCGTTCAGCGGGGGGATGGTCTAGGGTACTTAACTTGTCCAGTTGTACTTGTATGGTTTGGGAAAAATACTGTTCGGTCTGGTAAAAATCTTCCAGTTCGGGAGCGGCAGGATTTTGTATCAATTGCCAACCGCCTCCTAAGCCGATTAACAAGAGGGCCACGGCGGCAATCTTGAACAATAAGGGGAGTCGTCGAACTTGTTTCCTTTGATCCAAACGTCTAAGAAAGCGTTGCGCGTGGCCCGTGGGTAGAGGTTGTGGTGGAAATGCTTGCCGAAAAAGCGCGGCAAACACTTCGTTTTCCTGTGGTTTATTTTTTGTAGTCATTGTCGATATGCGCTAGTTTTAATTTTAATTGTTCGCGTGCGCGCGAAAGGCTTGTTCGGCAATTGGCATAGCTTATCCCCAAAAAATCACTGATTTCTTGATGATCATATCCTTCCAAATAATAGAGTTTAAGAAGCAGTTCTTGTTTGGGTTTTAATAGGGCCAATGCTCGATGCAATTTTTGGGGATCTAGGTTTGTTTCAACCGTGGGAGTATCTTCAGAAAGTTTGGTTTCAGCGGCTAAGGTTTCGGTCGCCGATTTGGTTTCACGGTGATACAGGCTGATACTTGTATTCACCACAATTTGTTTGAGCCAGCCTGCAAATTGGTGTTTTCCCCGGTATTGATGTAGCTTGTCAAAGGCCGTAATAAAACTTTCTTGCAGGGCATCTTCGGCCAGTATTGGGTTTTTAAGAATGTTGAGTGCGCTATGGTACATCATCTGACTAAATTGCTTATAAAGTTCCATTTGTGCGGTACGCTCGTTGCGTTTACACTGCTCAATAAGGATTTCAATTTTATCTTTTTTACTTCCCAAGTTGACGACTCCTTTCTTATAAGACACAAATTTACGTGAGTTGTTACATTTATTTTCATCTTGGCACAAGTCTTGAACATATACATTATACCTACACGTTTTGGAAGGAAACCTTTTAAAATACGGGTGTACGTAAATGGTTAACTGACACACTGACATAAAAAAGACTATGGCGAAATCAATCTTTGGTTCATTAGACAACTTGTCATTTCACGATATAGAAGCCGATGCCGAGCTCATTCCCTTGATGACCTCAGAAGACGAGGAGGAGCTTCAAAATGAGGCCTTACCCCAATCCCTGCCCATCTTACCCTTGCGCAATACCGTCCTTTTCCCCGGGGTCGTTATTCCCATTACGGCAGGTCGTGACAAATCCATTCAACTCATCAAAGAGGCCAATACCGGTGACAAGGTTATCGGGGTGGTGGCCCAAAAGGAGGATGCCGTCGAAAATCCAACGGCCAAGGACATCCACAATCTGGGGACTGTTGCCCGAATTTTACGGGTATTAAAAATGCCCGATGGGAACACTACCGTTATCATTCAGGGTAAAAAGCGGTTTAAGATCAACGAAATACTGACCGAAGAACCCTACCTCAAAGCAACCATCGCAGAGGTGCCCGAAACCACTATAGACACCAAAAGCAAAGAATTTCAGGCGGTTATTGATTCGATCAAAGAACTCGCTTTACAGATTATTCAAGAAAATCCCAATATTCCTTCAGAGGCTTCTTTTGCGATTAAAAACATTCAAAGCCCCTCTTTTTTGGTCAATTTTGTATCGTCCAACCTCAATCTTCTCGTAGCTGAAAAGCAAGAAATTCTCGAACTCGAAAGTTTGCACGAACGCGCGTTGATATGCCTCAAGTATATGAACAACGAATACCAAAAGTTGGCCCTTAAAAACGATATACAAAATCGTGTCCGAACCGATTTGGACCAACAACAGCGCGAGTATTACTTACACCAACAGCTTAAAACCATACAAGAAGAACTCGGTGGGGTATCCTATGAAGAAGAACTGGATGAACTTCGCGAACGAGCCAAAAAAATGCAATGGGACACGGCCACTGCACAGCATTTTGACAAAGAAATTGGGCGTTTGCAACGGATGAACCCCCAAGTTGCAGAATATTCGATTCAACGTAATTATTTGGATTTATTACTCGACTTGCCTTGGAACGTTTTTTCGCAAGACCGTTTTGATCTTAAAAAGGCACAGCGAATCCTAGACCGTGATCACTACGGCCTGGAAGAAGTCAAAAAACGAATCATTGAATATTTGGCGGTATTGAAGTTACGCAACGACATGAAATCGCCCATTCTCTGTTTATATGGACCTCCGGGAGTGGGTAAAACCTCTTTGGGCAAATCGATTGCCGAAGCATTGGGACGTTCGTATGTGCGTATTTCATTAGGAGGTATGCGGGACGAAGCTGAAATACGTGGACACCGTAAAACCTATATTGGAGCACTGCCGGGGCGTATCATTCAAAGCCTTAAAAAAGCCAAAACTGCCAATCCCGTTTTTGTATTGGACGAAATAGACAAGCTGTCCAATGGCGTGCAGGGCGATCCAGCCGCCGCTTTATTGGAGGTTTTGGATCCCGAACAAAACCATGCTTTTTACGACAATTACCTCGAATTGGGGTTTGACTTGTCCAAAGTGATGTTTGTCGCTACGGCCAACAGTCTAGCGCCCATTCATCCGGCTTTGCGTGACCGTATGGAAATCATCGATGTCAATGGTTATACTCAGGAAGAAAAGGTGGCCATCGCTCAAAGACACCTATTACCCAAACAACTTACCGAGCACGGGCTTGAAAAAGAACATTTAAAACTAAAAACGCCCACCCTTAAAGCGTTGATTCAAAATTATACCCGTGAGTCTGGAGTGCGAGGTCTCGAAAAGCAAGTAGCCAAAACAGTTCGTTATGCAGCTAAATCCATCGCCATGGAAGAGGCCTATCTGCAAGATCCAACCCCTGCAGATCTCACGACGATACTAGGGCCTCAAAAAGTGTTTCACGACCTTTATGAAAACAACCAAACGGCCGGTGTAGTCACTGGTTTAGCCTGGACCAGTGTGGGAGGAGATATTCTGTTTATAGAGTCGGCGCTCGCTCCGGGAAAAGGAGGGCTCACCATAACCGGAAACCTTGGCAAAGTGATGAAAGAATCGGCAACCATCGCTTTGGAATACCTCAAGGCCAATGCCGATCGACTCAAAATCAAGGGATTTGCCTTTTCGCAATACGATATACACATCCATGTACCCGAGGGTGCTACTCCCAAAGACGGCCCCAGTGCAGGAATCACGATGCTCACCTCCCTTTTTTCACTCATTACCCAAAACCGGGTCAAGAAAAACCTGGCCATGACTGGCGAAATCACCCTGCGCGGTCGGGTACTTCCCGTGGGCGGAATCAAAGAAAAAATCTTGGCGGCCAAACGCGCCAACATCAAAGAAATCATCCTTTGTCATAAAAACAAAAAAGACATCGACGCCATTGAGCCACACTACCTAAAAGGACTTCAATTTCACTATGTAGAAACCATGGAAGAAGTCTTGCAATGGGCAGTGACCGACCAGAAAGTCAAGCACCCCAAAAAACTAATCCCTACCGATTAGAAATACTACCGTATCTTTGGGTATGCAAAAAATGATCATCGCAATTGATGGATTGGCCGCCACCGGTAAAAGCACTCAGGCCAAGCGATTGGCAACTTATCTGAAGTATCGTTATATCGACAGTGGGGCCATGTACCGCGCGGTGACTTGGTTTGCCTTGCAAAACAATTGCTGTGCATCTCCCAAGCAATGCGATGTCAACGCCCTAATCGCTCATTTACCGGCACTTCAAATTACATTTAAAACAATCGAAAAGGGTAGTAGTACACTATTCCTAAACGGCAAAAACCGCGAAAAAGAAATCCGTGGGATGGAGGTTTCACAATGGGTTAGCACTGTGGCTGCGATTCCTGAAGTTCGAACTTTTTTGGTGGACCAGCAACGCAGTATGGTCCAAATGCAAGGCATTGTCATGGATGGCCGTGACATCGGTACCGTTGTTTTTCCAAATGCCGATCTAAAATTCTTTTTTACTGCCCAACCCAAAGTACGGGCCCAACGTCGGTATGACGAATTACGGGCTGCTGGGCAAAACCCTGAGTATAAAGTAGTATTACAGAATGTAACCGAGCGCGATCGGCTCGACTCCACCCGGGCAATCGCTCCTCTGGTGAAAGCCCCCGATGCTATTGAAATTGATGTTTCAGACCTCGATCTTGAGGCTACTTTTCAACGTTTGTTGACCCATTTGCCCAAAAACCATTGATTTTTTCTTCTATTGTTTGTCTTTCAGTGAATTAATACTACTTTTGCACACCTATTGAGCGAAGTGAAGGGCAATAGTAAGGAAACAATTTGAGCAATCACTTCTAAATTTTGCGCCTAACCCTCACCAAAATTTAGAATACAAAACACCCTCAGCCATGGCTGAAAAGAAAACAACCAAAAAGGCAGCTACTCCTAAAGAAGCTGCTCCCGAAGCCCCCAAAGCAACTACTGTAGAATCTCCTGAAGCATTTCTCGAAAATTTTAACTGGCATAACTACGAAGAAGGTATCGAGGTTATTGAAGAAAAGCAATTGGCAGAATTTGAAAAATTAGTTGCAGAAAACTTTGTAGATACCGCCGATGAAGATGTCGTCGAAGGTGAAGTAGTCCACCTAACGGACCGCGAAGCCATTATCGATATCAACGCAAAATCTGAAGGCGTTATTTCTTTAAATGAATTCCGTTACAACCCCAACCTCAAAGTAGGTGACAAGGTCGAAGTGGTGGTGGATACCCGTGAAGACCGCACCGGTCAACTGGTCCTTTCTCACCGTAAAGCACGAGTCATCAAAGCGTGGGATCGTATCAACAATGCCCACGACAACGGTGAAGTCGTAAACGGTTTTGTCAAATGCCGAACTAAAGGTGGAATGATTGTCGATGTCTTTGGTATCGAAGCGTTCTTACCTGGTTCGCAAATCGACGTAAAACCCATCCGTGACTACGACCAATATGTCAACAAGACAATGGAGTTTAAAGTGGTGAAAATCAACCATGAATTCAAAAATATCGTGGTATCACACAAGGCCTTGATCGAAGCCGATATCGAAGAACAGAAAAAAGAAATCATCTCACAACTCGAAAAAGGACAAGTACTCGAAGGTACTGTCAAAAATATCACCTCCTATGGTGTATTTATTGATTTGGGCGGTGTTGATGGTTTGATTCATATTACCGACCTTTCTTGGAGCCGTATCAATCATCCGAACGAAATCCTCGAATTGGATCAAGTGCTCAATGTCGTAATCCTTGATTTTGACGACAACAAATCCCGTATCCAACTGGGACTAAAACAACTCAGTGATCATCCATGGGACAAATTGGGTGACAACATCAAAGAAGGTGAAAAAGTCAAAGGTAAAGTAGTCGTTATTGCCGATTACGGTGCGTTTGTCGAAATCGAAGACGGTGTCGAAGGTTTGGTACACGTTTCTGAAATGTCTTGGTCTACTCACTTGCGCTCTGCACAAGATTTTGTTGCCGTTGGTGACGAAGTAGAAGCAGTCATTCTTTCTTTGGACCGCGAAACTCGCAAAATGTCGTTGGGTATCAAACAATTAACAACCGATCCTTGGACCGACATTACTTCGAAGTATCCTGTGGGCTCTAAGCACAAAGGGACTGTTCGTAATTTCACCAACTTTGGTGTGTTTGTCGAACTCGAAGAAGGAATTGATGGGTTGGTGTATATTTCCGATCTATCTTGGACCAAGAAAATCAAACATCCATCTGAAATGTTAGCCATTGGCGATAGCATCGAAGTAATCGTGCTAGAATTGGATGTAGAAGGTCGTAAACTCAGTTTGGGACACAAACAAACCAAAGACAATCCTTGGGACAAATACCAAAAGGATTTTGGTCTAGATACGGTACACAAAGCCGCCCTGACCGAAATCGTCGACAAAGGTGCTACCATCTCGTTTAACGAAGATATTGTAGCCTTTGTTCCGGCACGTCACATGGAAAAAGAAGACGGCTCTAAATTGGTCAAAGGAGAAGAAGCTGAATTTAAAATCATTGAATTCAATAAAGATTTTAAACGTGTAGTCGCTTCTCATACCGCATTGTTTAGAGAACAAGAACGCGAAAACATCAAAAAGGCGTCACGTAAAGTGGCTGCTAGCAATAGTGAAAAAACCACCCTTGGTGATTTAGATGCACTCGCTGACTTGAAAGAAAAAATGGACAACGAAGAATAAAACCGACGTTGTTGAACTTTTAACCCTCCATCATTGATGGGGGGTTTTTTATTTATAAAAGTCAAAATTTGGTACTTTTGTACCGTAAACAGTTTCTATGCCATCAAAAGTATTATTAGACGGAGTGCATTTAGATACGCTACTTCATCGTCTGGCATGGCAATTGATCGAAAAGCACAAGGATTTTTCCAATACGATCTTAATCGGCTTGCAACCCCGAGGCGTCGAGCTTTTAGAGCGATTGATTCGGCGTATACAATTGCAAAAAGACCTGCCCAATCTAACTTTTGGCAAACTCGACACCACTTTTTTTAGAGACGATTTTAGACGTTCCGAAAAAATACACGCCGCCAGTGCATCTGAGATGAACGTAAATATCGAAGGCAAATCGGTTGTACTTATCGACGATGTCCTTTATACCGGGCGGAGTATTCGCGCGGCCCTCACTGCGGTTGATTCGTATGGCCGCCCCAAAAACATCGAACTTTTGGTGTTGATCGACCGTCGTTTTAGTCGCCACCTCCCCATACAGCCCGACTATGTCGGTGCGCAAATCGATGTGCTGCAGGGCGATAAAGTACGGGTCAAATGGGAACCTGAAACCCAAAAAAGCATTGTTTATCTCGAAACGGAAAACGCATGAAAGCACTCAGTGTAGACCATCTTTTGGGTATCAAACAGCTCACTGAAGCCGATATACAACTCATTTTTGAAACTGCCGATCATTTTAAAGAAGTGATCAACCGTCCCATCAAAAAAGTCCCCAGCTTGCGCGACATCACCATTGCCAATCTCTTTTTTGAAAACAGCACCCGTACCAAGCTTTCTTTTGAACTTGCAGAAAAAAGGCTAAGCGCAGATATTCTCAATTTTTCGGCGGCCCAGTCGTCGGTCAAAAAAGGGGAAACCCTGGTAGATACGGTCAATAATATTTTGGCAATGAAAGTGGATATTGTCGTTATGCGACATCCCAATCCCGGGGCGGCTCAATTTTTATCCCAACGGGTTAACGCCTGTATCATCAACGCGGGCGATGGCACACACGAACACCCGACCCAGGCCTTGTTGGATGCCTATTCACTCCGTGAAAAAATGGGCGATTTAAAAGGGAAAAAGATAGCCATCGTGGGAGATATTCGCCATAGCCGGGTTGCTCTTTCCAATATTTTTGCGCTAAAGCTACTCGGAGCGGAGGTCAAATTATGCGCCCCCAAATCGCTTTTACCTAAATACAGTACCTCGTTGGGAGTAGGTGTAGAAACCCAGCTGATGAAGGCCCTCAAATGGTGTGATGCTGCCAATATGCTACGGGTTCAAAACGAACGGATGGAGGTCGGGTATTTTCCCTCTACCCGCGAATATGCCCTTCAATACGGTTTAACCTTAGACAAGCTTAATCAGTTGCGCAAAGACATCATTATTCTTCACCCTGGTCCGATTAACCGCGGGGTTGAGATCACCACTGAGGTGGCCGATTCTGAACACGCCATCATTTTGGATCAAGTCGAAAATGGCGTCGCCATACGTATGGCCATTATCTACCTGTTGGCGTCCAAACTCAATACCAATATTAAGTGATCAAAGCATTGACCAAAGGGATATGTTTACTCAGCGGAGCGTTGGACGAAGTCCTAGAAGACCTTCAAACATTAATTGATCAAGATGCGCCAATAGGCTGTGATTATATCATAGACCTACGTGAAATGCTTCTTAGCCCATCGCTTATAAAAAAAATGGATGCGTTACTCAAGCGCTTACAAACCGACAAAAAAACACTCGTCGCCATCGCAGACCCCCAGGTATCTGATTTGGCTACGGATGAACTTCCCAAAGTACCGACCTTGCAGGAAGCTGAAGATTACCTTGCTTTTGAGCAAATGCAGCGCGACTTAGGATTTTAATATATGGAATTAACCGTTTTGGGTTGTCATTCGGCAACACCTCGTAATGATGCACATACTACCTCCCAACTCTTGGCGATCAAAAACCATTTGTTTTTAATTGATTGTGGCGAAGGGACCCAAACTCAACTGCGAAAAGCACGGGTTAAGTTTTTTAGAATCCAACATATATTTATTTCGCATCTCCATGGAGATCATTTTTATGGGTTGATAGGCCTGGTCAGTACATTTAGACTTTTGGGAAGAGAAAAAGAACTTCATATTTACGGTCCCAAAGGCATCAAAGAATTGATTACCCTGCAACTCAAATATGCGAACTCCTGGACCAACTATCCGCTCTATTTTCACGAGTTAGAAAGCAAAGTGTCCGAATGCATCTTTGAAGACGACAAGGTGCGTGTTTCTACCATACCTCTGGATCATAGGGTGTATACCAACGGCTTTTTGTTTGAAGAAAAACCCGGCCCGCGTCACCTCGACAAAGCTGCCATCGATGCACTAGAGATACCCTTTCAAGCTTTTGAAAAGCTTAAACAGGGCAAAGACTATATCACCGCTTCGGGGGAGGTGATTCCCAACCAACAACTGACAAGTGATCCCAACAAACCCCTACGTTATGCTTTTTGTAGTGATACGGCCTACCACGAACCGATGATACCCATTATCCAGGGTGTCGATGTCTTATACCACGAAGCGACTTTTTTGGAACAGCATGTGGAATTGGCCCTAAAAACAAAACACAGTACGGCCCGACAAGCGGCTACTATTGCCCAAAAAGCAGATGTAGGCTCCCTTATTTTGGGGCATTTTTCGACCCGTTATGCAGACGATACCCTTTTTGAAAAGGAAGCCCAAACTATTTTTGAAAATACCTGTATAGCCGAGGCAGGGAAGCAGTACCGTTTTTAGAATCATCCTAAGAAATCGTACATTGCACACCAAGAGGAATCAATAAGATGGAACACAACATTGGACATCTTCGTAAATCGTATGAACAACATCAGCTAAGGATTGAGGATATAGGCGATCCACTTTCTTTTTTTCATCAGTGGATGGGCGATGCGCAAAATCATCCGGGCATCGACGAAGCCAATGCCATGTCGTTGGCCACCGTAGCAAGTGGGGGAGTACCCCATACCCGTATTGTGCTTCTTAAAGCTTATAGCTCAGCTGGTTTTATTTTCTACACCAATTATAACAGCCAAAAAGGAAAGGCAATTGCACAAAATGCCCAGGTTTGTCTTTCTTTTTTTTGGGCCCCGTTGGAACGTCAAATACGCATCAATGGAACAGCTATAAAATTGGATGAGGCCACTTCGACGGCTTATTTTAATTCTCGCCCCAAAGGCAGTCAACTCGGTGCACATGCCTCGCCCCAGAGCGAACAGATTGACAGCCCCACTGTATTAGAAGGCCGTCTAAAATCACTCCAAGAAACCTACGCAAATAAAGACATTCCCAAACCCACCCATTGGGGAGGCTATTTGGTTCAGCCCAAAGAGATAGAATTTTGGCAAGGCCGTCCCAACCGTCTCCATCATCGGGTTGTGTGCCGATTGACCGAAAATGGCTGGAACATGGGTTACTTAGCCCCTTAAAATTTTGAAAACCCTCTTCCTTTTGCGTCATGCCAAATCTTCTTGGCAATATCAAGTAGCCGATCACCAACGTCCGTTACAACAAAAGGGAATTGAACGTATCCTTAAAGTGGCTCAAAAAAACGCCACGCTTTGGCAACAACTCGATGCGCTCTACAGCAGTCCGGCCAACCGTGCTTTGCATACCGCGACCATAGCTGCTTGGGAGTCTCAACTGGATTTTCAAAAACTACAGATTACCCCCGCACTCTATACCTTTTCTTCGGCGCCGGTGATTGAGTTTATCCGGCAGTTAGACAACCGGCTAAATCAGGTCATGTTGGTCGGTCACAATCCGGCCTTTACCGAGGTGGCCAATCGCCTATCTAATACACCCTGCCCCGATTTGAAAACGGCCGCATGGGCAAAAATTGAGTTTGACAACCCGACATGGAATAAAGTCGCACAAGGACAGCTGACTTGGGAGATAACTTCCTAAATTTGTGCTTTATAAGATGAACCAGTCCTATACCTATATCAATCGTGAAATCAGTTGGTTGGATTTCAATGCCCGGGTGCTTCAAGAAGCGGCCGAATCCCGTGTACCCTTGATTGAACGACTTCGTTTTTTAGGGATTTTTTCCAATAACTTGGATGAGTTTTTTCAGGTGCGCTATGCGACGGTCAAGCGTATATCACAATCCCCCAAAAAGGGAAAGCGGGTTTTTGGAGGGATAGATGCCAAATCACTTCTAGAAACCATTACCGCCAAGGTGATTCATTTGCAGGGAGAGAGCCATAAAATATTTAACAATATTCAAAAAGAGCTCGAAAAAGAAAACATCTTTTTTATCGACGACCAACAGGTGCCCGAAGCACATCGTGCATTTTTAAGAGACTACTACATCAACCATGTGGGGCCGGCCTTGGTTACGGTCATGCTTTCCCCAGATCGGGAACAAGATTTTACCGACAATACAGCATTTCTCACCGTAAAGCTACACCCCAAAAAAGGGAATAAGCAAGCCAGCAAACCCACCTATGCATTAATTGAAATCACGCCCGATTTAGAGCGTTTTATCGTGTTGCCCAAAATTGATGAACGACAATACATCATCCTTGTCGATGATTTGATTCGTTATCATTTTGATTTGATTTTTAGTTTTTTCGAATACGAAAAAATTGAAAGCCATATGATCAAAATCACACGTGATGCTGAGTTGGATTTTGAAGAAAATGCCTCCAAAAGCTATATTGAAAAAATCAAGGAAAGCGTGCAAGACCGCATGTTTAGTGATCCTGTACGTTTGGTCTATGACAAAAGCATCAGTAAAGACGCCCTTGCCTTTGTAATGCAAAAGCTCAAAATCGACAGCACCGATGGTCTGATTCCTGGTGGGCGATACCATCTGCGTCGAGACTATATGCGTTTTCCGGATATGGGCCGCACGGATCTTATTTATCCTAAAGTTTCTCCTTTGCCCATTACCGGCTTGGCCCTAGACCGGAGTATATTGCAGGCCGTTGCCCAAAAAGATTTTTTACAATACACCCCCTATCATACATTTTCCTATGTGATCAAGTTTTTGCGCGAAGCCGCCCTTGATCCGCATGTGCACACCATTAAGATTACCATCTACCGCTTGTCCAAAATTTCACATGTGGTGAGCAGTTTGATTAACGCCGCCAAAAATGGTAAAAAGGTATTGGTGCAAATCGAGTTACAGGCCCGTTTTGACGAAAACAACAACATTGATTTTGCCAATAAGCTCGAAGCGGCTGGCGTACATCTGGTCTTTGGCGTTCCCGGGCTTAAGGTGCATTCAAAAATATGTGTCATCGAACGGCATGAAGACCGCAAAAATAGACGGTATGGGTTTATCAGTACCGGTAACTTTAACGAGTCCACCGCCAAAATCTATACCGATTATACCTTGTTTACTTCCAACCAAAAGATTTTAAAAGAAGCCAACAAGGTCTTTAACTTCTTGGAAGTCAATTATAAATTAAAAAAGTACAAGCACTTATTGGTTTCTCCCCATTATATGAAAACCGGTTTAGAGCGGCTAATTCAACGTGAGATAGACCATAAAAAGGCGGGACTTCCGGCCGGGATCGAGCTTAAATTAAACAACCTCACCTCCTATAAAATGGTGGATAAACTCTATGAGGCAAGCAATGCCGGAGTGCCGATTAAGCTGATGGTTAGGGGGATTTGCTGTTTGATTCCGGGGGTTGAAGGGCAAAGTGCAAACATCGAAGTCAAAAGCGTTATTGATAAGTATTTGGAACATCCTCGGGTGTATATTTTTGCCAATCAAGGCGACCCCAAGGTCTATATTTCATCGGCGGATTTGATGACCCGTAATATCGAAAACCGGGTCGAAGTGGCCTGTCCCATTTATGATAAGGCTATTAAAAAACAATTGATCGACACCTTTGCCATCAGTTGGAACGACAACGTAAAGTCCCGTATTTTGAATCAACAGCCCCAAAACAAATTTGTAAAATCCAAAACCCCGGCATTTCGGTCGCAATGGGCGGTTTATGATTACTATAAAAACTTGATCGCAGCGTCCCATGAAAATTGAGAAATATGCGGCGATTGATATCGGGTCGAATGCAATACGGGTACTGATTGCCAACATCGTTATCCCCTCTTCCGACCGTCCAGTACAATTTCAAAAAAACGCACTGGTCCGTGTCCCCATTCGTTTGGGCGAGGATTCCTTTTCGGTCGGGGAGATCAGCAAGAAAAACATTAAACGCATGCTACGGGCCATGAAAGCCTTTAAGCAAATCATGAAAGTACATGGGGTGACCCGCTTTCGGGCCTATGCGACTTCGGCCTTACGGGAGGCGACCAATGGCGAGGATGTGGTCGCCATAATCAAAAAAGAAACCGGGGTTAAAATCGAAATCATCGATGGAAAAAAAGAAGCCTCTGTCATTTCGAATACGCAAATATTTGATAAGTTTACCACACAAAAAACGGTTTTGTACGTCGATGTGGGGGGTGGAAGTACAGAACTGAGTCTTTTAAAAAATGGCGAACGCATTCACTCCCGTTCTTTTAAACTCGGAACGGTTCGTTTGCTTAACAAAACCGTCGAAGACCGCATTTGGGATGAAATCCAAAAATGGATAACCAAGAAAACAGCCCATATCAATAAAATCACCGTTTTGGGTTCGGGGGGGAACATCAATAAACTTTTTAAACTGACGAACACCAAAGAGGGCAAACCCCTTTCTTTGGTAACCCTCAACAGTATTTATGCCCGATTGCAAGAACTTTCGTATGAAGACCGTATTCTTGAATACCAACTCAACCTAGATCGTGCCGATGTGATTTTACCCGCCACCGAAATCTATTTACGAACACTCCAATGGGCCGGAGCTTCCAGAATCTATGTGCCCAAAATCGGACTTGCAGACGGGATGATCAAAGAAATGTATTATGACCTCCAAAAGAAGATCAACCATGAATAGTTTCTTTTTTCCCCAGGTCTTTCATCAATTGAGCCTCGTAATCCAATAAGGATTGCCATTTTTGTTGTACCACTTCTTCAGTTCCAAATTCCTTGGCCAACTTTAAAAACAGGGTATAATGATGGGCTTCACTGATCATCAGTTTGCGGTAAAACTTTTGCAATTCGGGGTCTTTTAGTTTTTCAGACAAAAGCCTAAACCGCTCACAGCTTCTAGCTTCGATTAGGCCTGCTACCAACAATTTATGAATCAAATGCGTGGTGCGCGACCCGCCTTTTGGAAAAAATTGATGCAACGCCCTGACATATTCGTCTTTGCGCTCTCTTCCCAGCACCAGCCCCCGTTTACGAATAAGGTCGTGCACCATTTTAAAATGACTGATTTCTTCCTCGGCCAGGGCAATCATTTCGGTCACCAACGCACTGTGTTCGGGAAAACCAACAATGATGGACAAGGCGGTACTCGCTGCTTTTTGTTCGCAATAGGCGTGGTCGGTCAGGATTTCAATGATGTTTTTTTCAACAATGTTTACCCAGCGAGGGTCGGTAGGTAGTTTGAGTCCAAGCATAGTTTTTTAATGTTCTAATCCAAAAATTTCTTTAAGCCGCTGAAGCGATGGATTGGCGGTGGCTAATTTTTTAAATTTTTCTTCGGGGGTATAAACCAATTCTTCCTTTTTTTCCTGACTTATGGTGATCTCCATGTGGATAAAGTCATTTGCCAAACGTTTTCGTAAATAGGGGAGTAGTGTTTCCCCTTCCCGTTGCAGTTCCACTTTGTTGGTACCGTTGGGCACTACAAGCTTAAGGGTCTCATCCTCCAATTGAGGAATACAAAGTTCCATGACCGAGCCAATATTACTGGCCCCTTCTTTGAGTTTTTGTTGGGTATATTTTTTCCATTCCTCGACCAATTGTTTTTCGGAGATGGGCTGACGAATTGTTTTTTTGCTTTTTTGCTGATTACTCGCCAAATCCTCCGCTTCTTTTTTGAGCTTAATGCTCGAAAGTGACCAGGCAGACACCCCCTCAGACTTTGTCTTTAAGTCGATTTGGACGGGGGGTTCAGCGGGGGTTAGAGGCTGGGGCTCTTCCGCTACGGCCGTGGTGACAGGTTTTGGCGTGGTGTATACGGTAGTTGGAGTCTTTTCAAGGGGTTTAGGGTCGGGGGGTGCCGCAGTCTGAGGCTTGATTTCCTTGGTTGGAGAGCTTTCTTTAGCGGGTTGAAAGGCCGAGCTGGGGATTAAATAGCCTTTTTTTTTTCTCCCTCCTGGTGGTGGAGTGAGGCCAATTGCATCAAGCAGAGTTCAATCGACAGCCGTTTATGGGTGCTATTTTTGTAATTCAGGGCCGTTTCGTTGATGATTTGAAGGCCAGACAGCAGATTGGGCATGGCGAAGGCTTGGCTTTGGGTTTGATAGTTTTCTTTGCTCGCAGTGGACACCTCCATCAGCGGTAAGGTTTGCGGGTCTTTGGCGACCAGCAAGGTCCGGTAGTGGTTGCCCAGGCCATCGATGAATTGACTTCCCTCAAAACCTTTGGACAAAATATCGTTGGCCAACACCAACAGACTCGGTATGTCTTTTTGTAAGATCAAATCGGTGAATTGGAAATAGGTTTCTGAATCGAGGATATTTAGATTGGCTGCAACGTCGGTTGTAGTGAGGTTTTTTTGGGTAAAACTGACCATACGGTCAAAAATCGACAAGGCATCGCGCATGGCGCCGTCTGCTTTTACAGCAATCAATTGTAGGGCTTCGTCTTGATAGGGAATTCCCAATTGGTCGGCGATCTTGGCCAATGACTTTTTTAGGTCGTCTATCCCGATACGTTTAAAATCATATATCTGACAGCGTGATAAGATGGTGGGGATGATTTTATGTTTTTCGGTGGTGGCTAGGATAAAAATAACGTGTTTAGGAGGTTCTTCCAGTGTCTTTAGAAAGGCATTAAAGGCCGCCGAGGAGAGCATATGCACCTCGTCGATGATATAAACCTTGTGCGTGCCTACCTGAGGAGGGATACGCACCTGCTCGTTGAGTTGACGGATATCATCAACCGAATTGTTGGAAGCAGCGTCTAATTCAAAAATATTAAAGGCAAAGTCACTGGTATGGGCCTCTGATTCAGATTGGCTGTTAATGGTTTTGGCCAGGATACGTGCACAGGAAGTTTTGCCCACCCCACGGGGTCCACAAAACAAGAGAGCCTGGGCCAATTGGTTTTGGGCTACTGCATGCTGGAGGGTCTGGGTAATCGCTTCTTGCCCGACCACTTCCTCAAAAGTTTGTGGACGAAAACGCAAAGCCGATACTTGGTAGGTTTCCATGTCAAACAAATATACTTATAGCCTTGCGTTTATCCCGCTACACCCGTTAAAATTTAGACGAAAATTATCAACAATACCCTACCTTTGCACCAGCAGGCTATCTTATCGCTGTCTCGAATTTCGAGGGGGAGGAAAGTCCGGACACCATAGAGCAGTATAGCGGGTAACACCCGCCCTTTCAGTCATGAAAGCGGACCAGTGCAACAGAAAGCAAGTACAGTTCGGCTGTAGTGAAATCGGTAAACTCTATACGGTGCAACGCCAAGTAAATTTGCGCTTGAGGGTGGCTCGCCCGATGCAAAAGGGTAGGCGGTTAGAATCGTTTAGTAATAAACGATCCAGATAAATGATAAGACTCGACAGAATCCGGCTTATCGGCCTGCTATTTTTTCTTAAAAATGCTAAACTGACAACTCCCGTATTTTCGTTTTTGTATAAAATTAGGATGCGAGTCAAACTTATGATGGGTGTCATGTTCGGCAATAATCCACCCTTGATCTTCGAGGCAATTAACCAAAAGGTGATCGATAAGTATACTATATGATTCTTCAGTGTAAGAATAGGGTGGATCCATAAAAACTATAGTTTGGGGGTTGGAAAAACGTTCCAAAAACTTTTCAACAGAAGAACAAAATGTTTCAATGGTCAGGTTAAGTTTTTTTTTGGTGGTTTCAATAAACTGAATACAATGTCGATTTTGATCCACAGCCAAAATCTGAGGCACACCTCGAGATGCAAATTCATAGCTAATGCTTCCGGTTCCGGCAAAGAGATCCAAAACCCGAATGTTTTCAAAATCAAATTCGTGTTGTAAAATATTAAACAAAGCCTCCTTGGCCCGGTCGGTGGTGGGTCTAACGGGCAGGTTTTTGGGAGCGAGCAGTCGGCGTCCTTTATGTTGACCTGAAATGATACGCATTAGAGAGTACTAAAAAAAGGAGCCGGTAATGCTAAAGCGGGTTCGTTGTCGTTGGGATACAAATACTGGAGGTTTTCGTGAAAGTTTGCCACACCTTGGTAATAGGCCTCAAAGCGGGAATACTTGCCTAAAAACAAAAGGTCGAAGTTTTGTTGATCCAGGGCCAAGGTCTCGAACACATAAAACAAAAAGTATAAAAAGGTATCTACTTTGTCCTGTGCAAAACGGTTGGTAAACAGCAGTTGTCCTGCCTCAAACAAAAACAGCTCAAAAAACCCGTGTTGAAGGTGGATATACAGTTGTTTTTTTGCAACTGATTCACTGTGGGTTTGGGCCAATGTATAGAGGAGGTGTTGGTAGTGTTGGGGTGTGGCATTTGGCAGGGTTTTGCCAAAAAAATCGGCCCATTGGTTGGCTACCGGGTAAAGGAGGTGGTGTTTTTGATCGGTGGTCTTGGCGTCTTGTAGGGCATATCCTTTGGGGATGCGGTGGTAGTGTTTGTAATAGTTTTCGCTATGGCGTTGGTCAAACAGGGTTTGCGGGACAAACTGGGCAGGTTGGTCGAAATAGATCAGCGCAGGTTGGTCGGAGGCGAAGGCCTCCTTAATTTTATTCTCAAGGGCCGATTCGGGGGTGTTGGGTAAATCACTTAGGACGATAAACGCCTGGTGGGTAGGGGTACAAAAACAAAATCCATCCAAGAAGACCTGGATGGATTCATTCGGTAGTAATTGCGATTTAGTTGTTGGCATCGAAAATGGTCGGCCAGTTTCCGTTGGTACTTACTTCTGTCAGGGAGCCCAAAATAATTTCCGGACCATTAACACCATCCACCGAAACCGTTTCATTTTCTTGCTTGAGCAAGTCTTTGTCCTGGTCATGCAAGATGACGTTTTTGGCAACTTTGACTTCAAAAACAGGAACACGGTAGCCGTTTTTGTTGATGACGTTAGCCTTGATGCTAAATTTGGCATCGATACCTTCTACAGGTACCTGGCTTAAGAGTTTGTAACTATCGTCTTTAAACAAAGAGTCTTTGACAGGAACAAACCCTAGCGTATCGACCACCACGACTTCACGAAGCATATCGATACGGTAGGTGCGGTCATATTCCATATAACTCGAATCTCTTTTTTCGATCAAGGTAAAAATACCCGTTTCGATAAAGCTAACAAGGCTGTCAAAATTGTTGGCATAAACCCCTCTGACATCTTTGTGGGCAATTTGCGCTTTGCGGATTTCTTTCATCCGGTTGATGACGTCTGCATAGCGCTCGTTTTTTGTTTCATTAAAATTGATGGGGCCGTTGATAGAATCGTAGATCTGATAACTAAAAACGATGCATAAAACCCAAAGAACCGCTTGTAAGGCTAATTTCATTTTTTATGTGTTTAAATTTTTGTGCAAAACAATTTTGGTTAGAAAATTATCACTTTTCACGACCAAAACAAAACTACAATTTTTTTTTAATCAGAAAAGATTTTCCTTTTCTTTTGTAGGGTATAGAACATGGAGTAGTGTCTGGGGCGAATATTGAAATAGGATTTAAAAAAAGCTTTCCGCATCCCTTGTCTCCTTCACAGGAACATTGGTTGGGGCAAATGGCCGAATTTTTGAGTGCCCGGACTTTTGATGCCCTTTTTTTGATGGCCGGATTTGCCGGAACGGGTAAGTCAACCATGATTGGTCATTTGGTTCAATGTGTACCCAAACACGGATTAAAGACGGTTTTGCTCGCCCCAACGGGTCGTGCAGCCAAGGTGTTGTCAAATTTTGCCAATCGCCCGGCCTATACGATACACAAGCACATCTACTTTACCCAATCCAACAAAACCGGAGGAGTGTCGTTTCGACTAAAACCCAACAAACACCGAAATACCCTTTTTGTGGTGGACGAGGCTTCCATGGTTAGTGACGACCGTCAAAGCAGCCGTCTATTTGAAAACGGTAGTCTGTTGGACGATCTTATCCAATTTGTCACCAGCGGCAGCCAATGCCGGTTGGTGTTGGTGGGTGATACGGCCCAGCTACCCCCGGTGCACCTAAACCTAAGCCCCGCGATGGATGCAGATTATTTGGAAGGTCATTTTGGGATGAAGGTTTTTCACAGCGTGTTGACGGAGGTGATTCGTCAAGAAAAAACATCGACCATACTCTATAATGCCACTGCACTACGCCAACAAATCACCGATGAATACGGGAGTGGTTTTCAATTTGATCTTAGAGGAGGGGTAGATATTGTTCGTATTCAAGATGGAAACGAATTGTTGGAGGCGCTATCGGACGCCATACATCATCAAGGCATAGAAGAAACGGCCTTTTTGGTGCGTTCCAACAAACGGGCCAACCTGTATAACAAAAACATTCGTCAACGCATCCTTTTTTTGGAAGCCAAACTTGCGGTAGGCGATCATTTGATGGTGGTCAAAAACAATTATTTTTGGCTCGATGACAACACAGAGGCCGGATTTATCGCCAATGGGGATACGGTGGTCATTCAGCGGATCTATGGCTACAAAAGCCTTTATGGCTTTCAGTTTGCCGAAGTACAGGTAAGCTTGGCGGATTATCCCGGGCAAGCTCCTTTTGATACCTATGTGCTATTGGACACTTTGCAGAGTGAAACCGCCGCCCTTTCTAGCGAAGAAGCCAACCGACTTTACCAAGAAGTACAGCAAGATTATGCCCATATCACCTCCAAATACAAGCGTTTGCTCAAGGTAAAAAGCAATCCCTATTTCAACGCCTTACAGGTCAAATACTCCTATGCCATTACTTGTCATAAATCGCTGGGCGGCCAATGGAATACTGTTTTTATCGAACAACCCTATCTGGCAGAGGGAACCAATCTTGCCTATTATCGGTGGTTGTACACGGCCGTGACCCGCGCCAAAGAAAAATTATTTCTGGTCAACTTTACTGAAGAATTTTTTATTGACTAAAACCCTTACTATCTTTCCCCCTTAATTGAGAACAAACGCCAATGGGGATGAGAAATATTGCGGTGATACCGGCGCGTTATGCGTCCCAACGATTTCCCGGTAAATTGATGGAATTACTCCAGGACCAAACCATTATCAAAACGACCTACGATGCCGTTTTGGCCACCCAACTTTTTGACGAGGTGTTGGTGGCGACCGATCATGACCTCATTTTTGCACACCTGAAGGACTTAGGCTGTGCGGTAATTAAAAGCACCCAGCCCTACGAATGTGGCAGTGACCGTATTGCTGCTGCTGTGGCCGAACGTGAAGTCGATATAGTGGTCAATGTGCAAGGCGATGAGCCTTTTATCGACCGGGACAGCCTGGCCGCCTTGTTGGCCGTTTTTGAACAGGATCCCGCGGGCGAAATTGATTTGGCCTCCCTAAAAACACCCCTAGCCAATGAAGAGGAGCTACAAAACCCCAATGTGGTAAAAGTCATCACCGATCAGCGCGATTGTGCCCTTTACTTTTCCCGAAGTCCCATTCCCAATAACCGTGCCCAAGACCCCTCTGTTAAAGCTTTTCGCCATATAGGCGTGTATGCCTTTCGAAAACAAGCCTTGCTCGATTTTAGCACCCAAGCCCAAACCCCCTTAGAAAAGGCCGAGCAAATCGAGTGTATTCGCCATTTGGAATACGGAAAAAAAATCAAAATGGTGACCACCCTGCACCGGGGAATCGGTATCGACACTCCCGAAGATTTACTTCAGGCACGCGCCTATCTCTCTAGCCAAAAAAAGGATGCATAGCCTGACCCGATTTATATTGTTTCGCCTTCTGGGGTGGCGTATAGTGGGAGATTTTCCTCCCCATGACCAACTGGTGCTGGCTGTAGCACCTCATACCAGTTGGATGGATTTTATCATTGCGGTGCTCACCCGGGCCGTGCTTCAAAAGGAAATTCATTTTATTGGTAAAAAAGAATTGTTTACTCCCTGGACGGCTTGGTTTTTTACCGCTATGGGCGGACGCCCCGTCGATCGTTCGGGAAATAAAAACATGGTCGAAAGTGTGGCCGCTCTCTTTAAGGAAAACAAAGTTTTTCGTTTAGCTCTGGCTCCTGAGGGTACACGTAAAAAGGTCGATCGCCTGCGGACAGGTTTTTACCATATTGCCCAAACAGCTAAAGTTCCAATCCTACCGGTAGGTTTTGATTTTAAAAACAAAAAAATGTTGCTGTTTCCCATCCTATACCCAGGACCCTCAATGGCCCAAGATTTTGACGTATTGGAAGGGTATTTTGATGGTATCGAAGGAAAAGTACCTGAAAATTCATTTAAGAAGCCCCGTTAGTTTCTTCCATATTGTGGTAGACGTTTTGCACGTCATCGTCTTCTTCGATTTTTTCCAAGAGTTTTTCGACCTCTTCTACCTGATCGGGGCTAAGGCTTTTCATGGTATTGGGAATACGGTCAAAACCCGAAGATAGAATTTCAATCGAGCGGTTTTCAAGTTCTTTTTGGATGGCGCCAAAATTTTCAAAAGGTGCATAAATGATGATGCCATCGTCATCGACAAAGAGTTCTTCCAAACCAAAATCAATCAATTCAAATTCGAGTTGCTCAGGATCTTGCCCTTCCGGATCAATTCTAAAATTACAACTGTGGTCAAACAAAAATTCTACCGATCCGGCCGTTCCCAGACTACCATTGCATTTGTTAAAATAACTGCGAATATTGGCCACGGTTCGGTTGTTGTTGTCGGTCGCCGTTTCTACCAAAATGGCAATTCCATGTGGGGCATAGCCCTCAAAAAGCACTTCTTTAAAGTTTTGGGTTTCCTTGTCCGAAGCCTTTTTAATCGCTCTTTCGACATTGTCCTTGGGCATATTGGCCGCTTTGGCGTTTTGGATCACGGCTCGCAGTCTGGAGTTGTTTTGCGGATCTGGACCACCCTCTTTGACCGCCATAACGATGTCTTTACCGATACGCGTAAAGGTCTTGGCCATGGCCGACCAGCGCTTCATCTTACGTGCTTTCCGAAATTCAAATGCTCTACCCATACCTCCTTGATTTTCGGTCAAAGATAAAAAATATGACCCTTAATTGGATACAGCCTAAGACCGTTTTAGTGTAATAATTATTGTAATTTAGCGTAAACCCAAATCATCATGCAAAAAACGATTACTGCTTATTTTTCCTTTTTCTTTCGTCCGTCCATCCTTTTATGGATACTGTTTAATACTGCTTCCTGTGCTTCTTTTTTTCAAGAAAAATCGCCCTGGGAAGGGACTTACTTTTATGATACCCAGTGGGGGAAATCGTTTGTCGATCCGGAAGATGATTTCGGGGGTACCGAGCGAACCATGATTATTATTGAACAAAAAGACAGCCTCTTGTGGGTGAGTATCGATGCCGACCGTGATCCGCCCGGCCGTTTCCTTTTAATTGACACTCCTGTTCAGACCGTAACCGACAGTTTGTTAACGTTTGTTTTTGAGGACAATTGGGGTACTCCGGGTCGGGGTAAATTTTATAAAAACAACAACGGTACGGCCCAGTTAGAGCTCGAAATTTCGGAGGGAGAAGCCTATTCTCCAGTCTCCTATCTCTATGGCAGTCGTTCCTTGTTATGGCATGGAGTTTTGGCCGCCGATAAGCATAACGAACGGGCAGAATCTTTCTACAGGGAAGGGCGTCTGGACGATGCAATCAACCTGACCAAAATGCTGCTGGTTTGTTATCCCTATCAACGCAACGCTTTGGTAAATATGGGTTTATACTATTTTAAAAAAGGGGATTGGGATACGGCCGAAAAATGGTGTAGAAAATTATTGACCTCTACTTCTGAAAACGGTTATCGGGCGCAAGCTTACTACAATTTGTCCCTGATTTATGAAAAAAAGAAACAGCCCGAAATTGCCCAACGGTATTTGTTTATCTCCTATTATTTGCGTCCGCATCCTATAGTAGAGAAGGCATTGCTAAAAAAGGATGCCACCCTAACCCTGCCTCATAAAATACCTTCCGCACATCCTTATGAATCCTTGGAGACCCATCCGTTACAACAAAAACTTTATACTCCAGCATTTGCGGAACTTTCGGCCGAAGTGGTCATTCGCAGCTTGTTTCCAGCGGTTGAACCCGAACTTTTGAAAGAGCGGCTATTTGTACATCAACATTATGAGTTGATCAGTGAGGTCAATTATATTTTTTGGAAGGCATACCCGACGATAGTGTAGCCGGCGATAAGACGGTATTGCTATTGGTGCGTGTCAACGAGCAGTGGGAGTTGTTGGCGGCCCGAAGCAGTCACAAATGCTATCAAGACCGAGGCATTAGTGATTGGAATACCCAACCCTGTTTGTGATTACAGGGGCTTTCGAATCAAATCCAGCTCTTCCAAAACATCGGCAGTTTTCACCAACAAATGAGGGGGTAATTTGTTCTCTTTGGGCAGGGTTGCCAAATAGCGGGTTGCGTTGGTGGTAAAGACCTGTTTATATATTCCTTTGTTGTGGTGTCGTCGTTTGACGACTTCTTGGATAAAATCAAAATGCGAAATCAAATCGGTGCTTCCTAGATGAAAAACCCCGGTTAATTTGCGGTTGATCATATAGTGAATCTGCCGGGTGAGTAGCTGAATACTGTTGACGTTGATGATGGTGTTCGGGAAAACCTCGATCGGCGTTTGCAACTGTAGGGCCTTGTCAATGGCCGCTGTCCGTGGCGATTGCTGTCCAAAAATCATCGGTAGCCGTGCGATTACATATTTGGCCGGCGATAGGCGCAATAATTGACTTTCGATTTTTATTTTAAAACGCCCATAAACACTCTCCGAGTAGGTTTTGTCGTATTCATAAGAAGGGTAGTGGTGAAAGGCATCAAACACATTGGCAGAGGACAGAAAAAATAACCTACAATTGGTTTTAGCGATATAGTCGATCAAAAAAGCGTGGACCTCCAATTGGGTATCAAAGTTTCCGCGTAGCGCAGAAATAATGAGTTGCGGGCGTACTTCGGCCAAAAGGTGTTCCAGGCCTTCTTGTTCGGCATTAAAACTAAAAAACTGTTGGTTATGAACAAACCCCTTATGACTACAGTAGGTCGCATAGGTCGCAAAATAAGGACACAGTTCACGATATAGGGCTTGACCAATAAATCCGCTACCTCCAAGAATGAGTATGCGCTTCATGGCCCTGGGTTTATGCTTTGTAGAAAGGCAATCTAACGACAGTAGCCGCTATATATTTATCCCTAATCATTACCCCAATTTCGGTTCCCACGGTAGCCTGTTCGGCGGTTACATAACCCAAGCCAATCCCTTTGTCGAGACTGGGCGACTGTGTCCCTGAGGTGACAACACCGATGGGATTTTGCGCAGCATCAACCAGCGTATATCCGCCCCGTGGAATTCCCCGGTCGATTAGTTCAAACGCCACCAGGCGCTGAGGCGTTCCCGTTTTCTTTTGTTGTGACAATAAGGCTTGATCGACACCCAAAACCTCGGGTTTGGTCACCCATCCCAAGCCTGCGGCTATGGGAGAGGTATGTTCGTTAATTTCGTTGCCATACAAGCAATAGCCCATTTCCAAGCGTAGGGTATCTCGTGCGGCCAATCCGATGGGTGCAATTCCCAGATCGGCACCGGCGGCTAAGACGGCATCCCAGATTTTTTCGGCCTGAGCGTTGGGAAAGTATATTTCAATTCCCCCGGAACCCGTATAGCCGGTTGTGGCGATTAGTACGTCTTCAACACCAGCAAATGTATCGGTTTGATGAGCATAGAAAGGTAAAGTGTCGAGGGCGAGTTGAGTTAATTTTTGCATGGCCTCAAGCGCTTTGGGGCCTTGTATGGCCAAAAGGGATAGTTGGTCGGAGCAATTTTCTAGTTCGGCCTGGAAGGATGCATTCTGCTGCGTGATCCACGCCCAGTCTTTGTCGATATTGGATGCGTTGACCACCAACATATAATCATCAGCATCAATTTTATATACAATCAGGTCATCGACTACCCCGCCTGAGCTGTTGGGCAAATAATTGTATTGCGCCTTACCCGCTTGAAGCTTCTCGATATCATTGCTGCAAATATGTTGTAGAAGCGCGGCAGCATTAGGCCCTTTGACTTTAAACTCCCCCATATGTGAAACATCAAAAACGCCCAAGGCAGAACGCACGGTTAAATGTTCTTGTTTGACCCCTGCATATTGCACAGGCATTTCAAAACCGGCAAAGGGAACCATCTTGGCACCTGCTTGGATATGTCGTTGATAGAGGGCTGTTTTTTTCATCCGTTTCTTTTTTTCAAAAGTATTACTTTTAAAGGGTATTATTAGCCAATTCGAACAAATGAAATTCACAATCTTCAGCGTACTCTGCTTGCTATGTACCAGTATTGGTCAACCTCTTTTTGCGCAAGCGCGATTTTCGTCGGGCCTTAGCCCTGACTTTCACCAATCTCGCCGGGATGCACTTCGGGCCAAAATGCCCGAAAATAGTGTGGCCGTTTTGTTTAATGCGCCTGTCAGAAACCGTGCCAACGATGTGGATTATGAATACCATCCCGACCCAAATTTCTATTACCTCACGGGTTGGAAAGAGCCTCATGCCGTACTGTTGATTTATAAAGATGCTCAAAAAGACTCCATTGGTGTGTACGATGAGGTGTTGTATGTCCGGCAACGCAATGCCTATGATGAAATGTGGAACGGTAAACGTGCTGGTCTTGAAGGGGCGCAAAAAGCAGGTTTTGAACGGGTTGTTTCTCGAAATGCCTTTGCCACCGATGCCCACAACTTTGACCGCTTTGAAACGGTTTTGATTTTTGATTTTGATACGGACATTAACGATTTTAAAAATGATCCCCACGATTTGTTTGACCTGCAGGCCAGTTTAAAAGAAAAAATCAATTACCCCAAGGATTTTAATGCGACCCAATACCGTTTATACCAAAAAATTCGCCAACACAGCCCTGAGAACACCGAACAACTCAAACGCGAAATTCGTTTTTATACCCAAAACGACCCCTCTCTAGCCGAGGACCCGCTGATTGCTGCTTTTTTGACCGCTTTGTCTCCCGATACCTTTACCGAATTACGTCAAAAGTCCGCTTTTAGCTTGCGTACAACCAATTTTGATATTTCCACCTTGGGCGGTTTTATGGCCGATTTGCGGGAAATCAAATCCCCGGAGGAAGTAGCCCTAATCAAAAAGGCGGTTTCCATTTCTGCCCAAGGGCAAATTGAGGTAATGAAAGCCCTGCACCCTCAAATGAGTGAACGTGAAATTCAGGGAATACACCAGTATATTTATAAACGGTATGGTGCAGCCCATGAGGGTTATCCTTCAATCGTAGGTGCCGGCGGCAATGGCTGTGTATTACACTATATCACCAACGACCTGATGGAAGTCAAAAACCAATTGGTGTTGATGGACCTCGGTGCCGAATACCAAGGCTATACCGCCGATGTGACCCGGACGGTTCCTGCACAAGGTTTTTTTACGGAACCACAAAGACAATTATACCAATTAGTCTATGCGGCCCAAGAAGCGGGTATAGCAGCCGCCCAAGTAGGTGGGACCTTTGCCGACATAGGGGCTGCCTGTCGTGAGGTAGTGGCCAAAGGTTTGGTAGAACTCGGGCTTATCGCTGATGAAAAAGAGGTGCGAAAATACCTGCCCCACGGGGTGGCCCACCATATCGGATTGGATGTGCATGACCCGGGTAATTATGGGCGTTTAGCCGCCAATATGATCATCACTGTTGAACCCGGGATCTATGTCCCCGAAGGCAGCGATTGCGATCCCAAATGGTGGGATATTGGTATTCGGATAGAAGATGATATTTTGATTACAGACGCTGGTCCTATCAATCTGTCTGCAGCCGCTCCCCGTAAATGGGAAGACATCGAGGTGTTGATGATAGAGCCCAGTCCCTTAGATCAATTTCAATTGCCGGAAATTAAGGAGTAGGAGAAGTCAAAAAACGCTTTAAATCATCGTAATTTTTTATCGGGTGCGCCTTTTTCTCTCTATTCATTAGTGGCTTTAGGGCCTTTGGAATTTCTAGGGAAAGCCCAAGGGCGCCTTTAACAACATCATGAAATTTGATGGGGTGTGCAGTTTCTAAAAAGAGACCGTAGGCATCCGTTTTCAGCGTTTTTAAATAGGCGTCAAGACCCAAATAACCAACGGCTCCGTGGGGGTCGGCTATATAGGCATGGTTGGTATAAAGCTTTTGCATAGCGGCTTTGGTCGCTTGGTCGTCAAAGCTATACCCGCTCATACGCTTCCGTAATGCCTCTAAGTTGTTTTTGACAATTTCTTGAATACGCACAAAATTGCTGGGTGCTCCCACATCCATGGCATTGGATAGGGTAGCGATGGTTTGTCGAGGTTGATAGTCCCCCGATTTTAGGTATTCCGGCACCACCTTATTGCGGTTGGTACTGGCTATAAAATGACTAATGGGTAGGCCCATTTGTTGGGCCATCATTCCCGCACAAAGGTTTCCAAAATTACCACTGGGCACCGAAACGACTAGGGGTTTGTTTTTAGGAGCCATCGCCTGATAAGCGATAAAATAATAGAACATTTGAGGGAGCCATCGGGCTACATTAATGGAGTTGGCCGAGGTCAAGTTTTTCACTGCGCAGATTTCCGCATCCAAAAAAGCAGTTTTGACCATGGTTTGGCAATCGTCAAAAACTCCATCGACTTCTAGGGCTTTGATGTTTTGTCCTTGAGTAGTCAACTGTTTTTCTTGAAGTTTACTCACTTTTCCCTTGGGGTAGAGAATAACTACTTCTATGCCTTCAACCCCCAAAAATCCATCGGCTACTGCCCCTCCAGTGTCTCCCGAGGTGGCTACCAGCACGGTGCTTTTTGTGGCCTCATCTTCTTGGTTAAAATAGCCTAGACAACGGGCCATAAAACGCGCGCCTACGTCTTTAAATGCGAGCGTAGGACCATGAAAGAGTTCCAAACTACCGATCTGCTCAGAAATTGGTGCGATGGGAAAATCAAAACAAAGGGTTTCTTCTACGATTGTTTTCAAGACTGCATTGGGTATTTCATCCCCAACGTAGGGGCGAATTACCTCAAGCGCCAATTCGGTTTTGGATAATTGAGGTAGTCGTTGCCAAAAATCATCGGGTAGTGTAGGAATGGTTTTTGGAAAATAAAGCCCTTTGTCCGGTGCCAAACCCTTTTTTACCGCAGTTTTATAACTGGCCGTATGCTGGGTGTCGTTAAGGCTGTAGTAAATCATTTGGGATTGATAATTTCGGCTCCACGCGCATTGATGGCAGATAAATACACTTTGTGATTGATGCCCAATTGGGTACAGTTATTCGCCATGGCCTTGGCGACCTGTTCTCCTTTTTCTTTTCCTTTAACCAAAGCAAAAATAGAAGGCCCAGCACCCGAAATACCACAACCCAAAGCACCGTTGTCCATAGCACTAGCTTTGATTGGGTCATATCCGGGGATTAACTTTTTTCTAACAGGCTCCGCAACCACATCCTGTAAGCTTTGCGCGAGTAGCTCATCGTCTTGTGTGTGCAGGGCGTGCACCAGTGCACCCACATTGGCCCATTGTTGTATGGCGTTTTTCAATAGCACATTTTCTCCCAAAAGGGCACGTGCTTCAGCGGTTTTTAGTTCGATTTGAGGATGCAACACAACGACAAATAATTCCTTGGGGCAGGGGAGTTTAAGCACATCCATTGGTTCTACACTGCGCACCAGAATCATTCCGCCCATGAGGGCCGGAGCAATATTATCAGCATGTTTTGCTTGACTGGCAATGGCTTCTCCCGCTAGGGCATAGGGCAGTAAGTCTTCTTTGGCTAAGGGCTTTTCCAACAGGGCATTAACCCCCACTACGGCCCCCACAGCACTGGCTGCACTGCTTCCGATACCGCTACCGGGTAGAATTCCCTTGTCGATCTCAATGCAAATTCCACCAGATAGGGGGTAGTCCTTTAACAAGGCCTGTGCCGCTACTCCGGCCACATTCTTGGTAGGGTCGGTAGGGAGATCACTCGGACTTGTATGGACAATGCGGATGCCCTTTTCTTCTGTTTGGGTAAAACGCATACGATCACCCACCCCTTCGAGGCAGAGTCCAAGTACATCAAAGCCGCAAGATAAATTGGCTACACTGGCTGGGGCAAAAACTTCTACCGCTTGCATTTTTATTGTTTTCCGATTCTAATGATATCCGCAAATAGGCCCGAAGCAGTTACTTCGGCTCCTGCGCCAGCCCCTTTGACAATCAAAGGTTGTTGGGCATACCGGTTGGTATAAAACAGGACAATGTTGTCACTGCCCGCTAGGTTGTAAAAATCGTGGTCTGGGCCAATGCACTGAAGTCCAACTTTGGCTTTGCCTTTTTCGAGCTGAGCGACATATTTGAGTCGGGCACCTTGTGCGTCGGCTTGCGCCAAAAGATTGTCAAAGTGACTGCTGTTATGAGCAAGGGCTTTTAGGAATGATGTGTTATCCTGGGTTGCCATACAGCCAGCAGGTAAAAATGATTCGTTTTCAATGGCCTCCAATTCGAGGGGATAGCCACTTTCACGGGCTAAGATTAATATTTTTCTAGCCACATCGATGCCGCTTAGGTCGATTTTTGGGTCGGGTTCGGTATAGCCTTCTTTCATCGCTTGTGCTACGACCTGATCAAAAGCCACCCCTTTTTGAAATCGGTTAAAAATAAAATTGAGGCTACCTGAAAGTACGGCTTGTATTTTGGTGATTTGGTCCCCAGAGGCAATCAAATTATTCAGGGTATCAATGATCGGTAGCCCGGCACCAACATTGGTTTCAAACAAGAAAGGGCTCTTATACTTGCGGGCAATTTTTTTAAGCTTAAGGTAATCTTCCAAAGGACCTGAGCAAGCAATTTTATTACAAGTAACCACCCCAATACTATGGTTTAGGTAGTTGATGTAGGTTTGGGCAACAGCCGTATTGGCCGTATTGTCAACAAAAATACTGTTGCGCAAGTTTAGTTTTTTGATCTGGTTAAAAAAGGCCTCTTTGTTGGCTTCAACACCTTTATCCTCCAGGGTTTTTTTCCAATTTTTAAGGGAAATGGGCTCCTCACTTAAAAGCATTTTCCGGGAGTTTGAAAGTGCCCGTATCTGTAGGTTGATGTGTAGGTGCTCTTTAAGGTAGGCTTGTTGTTTTTCGATTTGTTCGAGCAATTTGCTCCCAACATTGCCCACCCCCATGACAAACAGGTTTAGTTGCTTTGTCTGGGCTTCAAAAAAACTTTCATGTAGTGAATTGAGCGCTTTTTCTACATTTTTCTTGTCGATCACAAAGGAGATATTCCGCTCGGAAGCTCCTTGTGCAATCGCACGTATGTTGATGTTGTTTGCACCAAGGGTACTGAAAATTTTTCCGCTGATGCCCTGATGATCTTTCATGCGTTCACCAACTACAGCGATATTAACCAATTCCTTTTCGATATGTACCGGGGCTATTTTTTTGCGTGCGATTTCAAAAGCAAATTGTTCATCGATGAGTTCTTTGGCCCAGTCTGCATCGGCACTGTTGATTCCCAGGCATATGGAATACTCCGAGGAGGCCTGGGTAATCATGATAATGTTGATTTTGTGTTCCGAAAATATTTCAAATAATCGTTTTGAAAAACCAGGGATACCAACCATTCCACTGCCCTCGAGGTTGATTAGAGCAATATCATCGATATGGCTGATGCCTTTGACAATTTGTCCATTTTGATGGGCACCGTTATGATCGATCAGGCTACCTTCTGCGTCCGGTTCAAAGGTGTTTTTGACCCAAATGGGGGTCTTTTTTTCTACCAAAGGTTGTAGGGTAGGTGGGTAGATTACTTTTGCGCCAAAATGGGAAAGTTCCATGGCCTCATAATAGGTCAGCTGTCTGATGGGGGTTGCTTGCGGCACCAATTTGGGATTAGCGGTATACATTCCGCTTACATCGGTCCAGATTTCCAGAGCATCGGCATCCAGGGCTTTGGCAAAGATAGCTGCGGTATAATCTGATCCTCCTCGTCCAAGGGTAGTGGGGTGACCTTTGTGATTGGTTGCTACAAAGCCGGGGGCTAGCATAATCTTTGCTTTGCACGCGGCCCATGCTTTTTGTATCGCAGGTTCGGTGAACTCAAAATCTACATAGTGGTTTTTATCCGTATGGATCAACAATCTAGCATCCTGTAGCTGGGCATCAATCCCTTGCTCTTGTAGAATAGTAGTGATGATTTTACTCGATAAAATCTCTCCATAGCTGGAGATGGCATCGGCTGATTTTTTGGTGATTTCTCCCAGTTGAGCAATGGCCAACAGCATGCGTTCGAGTTGTTGCAGTTCTTGATCGACAAACTGTTTAAGCGCTTGGGATTCTTGGGTGGTTAGTGCGTCTATCGGTTCATCATGCCGTGCTTTAAGTACTGCAAGCTCTTCTTTAAAATCGATGGTTCCTGTAGCCGCTTTTTTGAGTAAGTTGACCAGAATGTCGGTTACCCCACCGAGGGCAGAAACCACTACGAAACTAGGCTCATCAAGTTTTTTTAGGATATGAACTACCGCAGTAAGACTTGTTGAATTTGCGACGGATGTTCCACCAAATTTAAGAACCTTCATTTTTTGTTTGGTTTGTAAAGCGCTTGTTAAAATTTTTAAACGTCAAAAATATTATAAAAACGGCTAGTGGTGAAATAATTAGGGGGGATATCACAAAAAAACCCATTTGGAGTGACAAATGGGTTTGTTTAGGGGGTCAATTATGCGACTATGAAGTAGATTCTTCTTTGCTTGCCACTTTAAGGGAGAGTTTGTCATCTTTTTGATCAAAATCCAAAAACAAGTGATCGCCTTCTTTGATGGTGTTGGTGACCACATTTTCCGCGATTAAATCCTCCACGTATTTTTGAATGGCGCGATTTAGAGGGCGTGCACCATTTTTCTCATCAAAGCCTTTGTCCGCAATAAAATCGTAGGCTTTTTCAGTCAACTCGAGGGAGTAGCCCAATTGATTAACCCTTTTACTGAGCTTATGCATCTCTAAGGTTACAATCTTTCGAATATCGGTTTTGTCCAAAGCATTAAATACGATCAAATCGTCGATACGGTTTAAAAACTCAGGGGAAAAGGTTTTTTTCAGTGCACGTTCTATGATACCTTTTTCTACTTCCTTGGTTTGTTGCTTTTGCGAGCTGGTCTCAAACCCAACACCGGTGCCAAAATCTTTGACTTGACGTGCCCCTATATTGGAGGTCATGATGATGATGGTGTTTTGAAAGTTTACTTTTCGCCCCAGACTGTCGGTCAAAAAGCCATCATCAAGAACCTGTAGTAACATATTGAAAATATCAGGATGGGCTTTTTCTACCTCGTCGAGCAAGACGACCGAATAGGGTCTTCTACGCACTTTTTCACTGAGTTGCCCACCTTCTTCATAGCCCACATAACCCGGAGGTGCTCCGATGAGTCGAGAGATGGCAAATTTTTCCATATACTCACTCATATCAATACGAATGAGGTTTTCTTCTGAATCAAAAATTTCGGCGGCCAAAATTTTAGCCAATTGGGTTTTACCGACCCCGGTTTGTCCCAAGAATATAAACGAACCGATGGGTTTGTCCGGTGCCTTGAGCCCTGCACGGTTACGTTGGATGGCTTTGACCACCTTTTCGACGGCTTCTTTTTGACCAATCACTTTTTCGGATATGGTCGAGGCGAGAGCAGCCAGTTTATTTTTTTCGGATTTAACAATCTTGGTTACCGGAATATTGGTCATCATCGAGACCACGTCGGCAATGTGGGTGTCATTTACGGTAATCCGGTTTTGTTTAGAATCTTCTTGCCATTTTTCTTGGGCTTCGACAAGCAGTTTTTCTACTCGCTTTTCGTCATCCCGAAGTTTGGCCGCTTCTTCGTATTTCTGCTTTTTGACTACTGAATTTTTAAGCGTCCGTACTTTTTCTAGGTCTTCTTCCAGTTGGATGATTTCTTGGGGCACGTTCATGTTGTTGATGTGTACCCTCGAACCGGCCTCGTCTAGGGCATCTATTGCCTTATCGGGCAAAAAACGGTCAGACATATAGCGGCTGGTCAGTTCGACGCAGGCACGCAGGGCTTCATCGGTGTAGGCTACGTTGTGGTGACTTTCGTAGCGTTCTTTGATGTTTTTTAGAATTTCAAGGGTTTCTTCCTCGCTGGTTTCTTCGACCAATACTTTTTGGAAACGACGTTCTAAGGCGCCGTCTTTTTCGATGTTTTGGCGGTATTCATCCAAGGTGGTAGCCCCGATGCATTGAATTTCACCTCTGGCTAGGGCCGGTTTAAACATATTGGAGGCATCTAGGCTTCCGGTAGCTCCACCTGCTCCTACGATGGTGTGAATTTCATCTATAAAAAGGATGATGTTGTCATTTTTTTCTAGCTCGTTCATCACGGCTTTCATACGCTCTTCAAATTGACCACGGTATTTGGTCCCCGCCACCAAACTCGCTAAATCCAGTGAAACAACGCGCTTGCCATACAATACCCTAGATACTCTTTTTTGAATGATACGCAGGGCCAGGCCTTCGGCGATGGCAGATTTACCCACACCGGGTTCTCCAATCAAGAGCGGGTTGTTTTTCTTTCTTCTACTCAAGATTTGTGATACCCGTTCAATTTCCTTTTCGCGACCCACCACGGGATCGAGTTTATTTTGTTCGGCCAAAGCCGTCATGTCGCGCCCAAAATTATCGAGCACAGGAGTTTTTGAATTTTTAGTTCCCCGAGCTTCTGAGGTCGGGACAAAGGGATTCTCTTTGCCGCGATCTTCAGCATCGCCCTCTTTTTCGTCGGGGAAGGATCCCGCTGAGGGAAGTTCCATATAATCGTTGTTGTCGTTGGCAATCATGAGCTTAAATTGTTCTTTAACAACGTCATAATTCACGTTCATATTGCCCAACAACTTGGTAGTAGGGTCATTTTCGTTGCGCAGGATGCACAAAAGTAGGTGGGCGGTATTGATCAAATCCGACTGAAAGAGCTTGGCTTCTAAAAACGTAGTTTTAAGGGCGCGCTCGGCCTGGCGGGTCAGGTGTAAATTTCTTTTTTCGTTTAGCGCGCTGTTGTTTTCAATCACTGCCGGATTGAGGATTTCTACTTTTTGGCGTAGTTGATCCAAATCGACTTCGATGGCCGAAAGGATGGAAATTGCTTTTCCCGAACCGTCTCTTAAGATTCCCAACATCAGATGCTCGGTACCGATATAATTATGGCCCAAGCGTAAGGCTTCTTCCTTACTGTAGGCAATTACATCTTTTACACGTGGCGAAAAATTGTCATCCATAGCTCAATAATCATTTACATTCATTAGTCAAAAAGTGTACCAAACGTCATCGTTGTAGCTAATTGACGAAAAAAAATCCAAAAGAGCAAAAAACAAAACCTAAATAATTATCCCCAATTGGCCCTTTTTTGTTGTTGATAAAATATTCGATAAAACTCTGCAAAGTCTTTATAAAATTGGCCCTATAATGTTACTTTAGCTGTTACGTACTTAAAACGCAAAATGCACATGAACGAAGGAGAAAGACTCATTCCAATCAACATAGAAGATGAAATGAAATCGGCCTATATCGATTATTCGATGTCGGTCATTGTGTCACGTGCCTTACCCGATGTACGCGATGGTTTTAAACCTGTACACCGCCGGGTATTGTATGGCATGCATGAATTGGGTATTCGTGCCAATACGGCCTACAAGAAATCGGCCCGTATTGTTGGAGAGGTATTGGGAAAATACCATCCCCACGGAGATAGTTCGGTCTATGACACCATGGTGCGTATGGCCCAAGAATGGAGTTTGCGCTATTTGTTGGTCGATGGACAAGGGAACTTTGGTTCGGTAGACGGTGATAGCCCGGCAGCCATGCGTTATACGGAGGCGCGAATGCAAAAAATTTCCGAAGATATGCTGGCCGATATCGACAAGGATACGGTCGATCATCAGCTTAATTTTGACGATACCCTCAAAGAGCCTGTGGTATTGCCTACCCGTGTTCCCAACCTCTTGGTCAATGGAGCGTCGGGGATTGCCGTAGGGATGGCCACCAACATGCCACCCCACAACCTAAGTGAAGTCATCGACGGAACCGTGGCTTTTATCAACAACCCACAAATTGAGGTGGATGCCTTGATTCAATATGTCAAAGCACCTGATTTCCCAACAGGAGGTACTATTTATGGTTACGAAGGCGTACAAGAAGCTTTTCGGACCGGGCGGGGAAGAATAGTCCTTAGGGGCAAAGCCATCATCGAAGAAGTAAACGGGAGAGAGTGTATCATCGTTACCGAAATTCCCTACCAGGTAAACAAGGCCGAAATGATTCGCAAAACCGCCGAATTGATTAATGATAAAAAGATAGAAGGCATCAGTACCATACGTGATGAGTCCGACCGCAAAGGGATGCGGGTCGTCTATGTGCTTAAACGGGATGCTATTCCGAATATCGTACTCAACAAGCTTTATAAATATACCGCACTTCAGTCCTCCTTTAGTGTAAACAACATTGCCTTGGTCAATGGAAGACCGCAGTTGTTGAACCTTAAGGACATGATTCATCACTTTGTCGAGCACCGCCATGAGGTGGTGGTACGCCGTAACCGATTTGAGCTGCAAAAGGCCGAAGAACGTGCGCACATTCTCGAAGGGCTTATCATCGCCTCGGACAATATTGACCAGGTGATTGCCCTAATTCGGGCCTCTTCGAGCCCCGATGAAGCCCGCGAAAAGCTGATGGAAACCTTTAAGCTGACAGAAGTTCAAGCCAAGGCCATTGTCGAAATGCGTTTGCGACAACTCACCGGACTTGAACAAGACAAGCTTCGTTCTGAATTTGATGAACTCACCAAAACCATAGCCGATCTAAAAGATATTTTAGAAAAAAAGGAACGACGGATGGACATCATCAAAACTGAATTGGAAGAAGTAAAAGCAAAATACGGTGATGCACGACGCTCTGAAATTGACTTTGCCGGAGGTAACTTCAGTATCGAAGACATGATACCCGACGAAAAGGTGGTCATTACGATTTCACATGCCGGATACATTAAACGTACTCCCTTGTCAGAATACAAGACACAAAACCGAGGAGGAGTAGGTCAGAAAGCATCAACCACCCGTAATGAGGACTTTTTGGAACATATTTTTGTAGGCACCAACCACCAATATATGTTGTTCTTTACCCAAAAGGGGAAATGTTTTTGGCAACGGGTATTTGAAATTCCCGAAGGCTCCAAAACCGCCAAGGGAAGAGCCATACAGAATTTGATCAATATCGAACAAGATGATAAGGTCAAGGCCTTTATTTGTACCCAAGATTTGCGGGATGAAGACTATATCAACAATCATTTTGTGATCATGGTTACCAAACAGGGGCAGGTCAAAAAAACAGCTTTAGAGCAGTATTCACGTCCTCGCTCCAATGGAATTAACGCCATTACCGTGCGGGACAACGATGAGCTGTTGGAGGCCAAACTCACCAACGGTAGCAGTCAAATTTTATTGGCTGTAAAATCTGGAAAAGCTATCCGTTTTGAAGAAAGCAAAACCCGCCCAATGGGCCGTAATGCCTCGGGTGTACGGGGTATTACCCTCGATGGTCCTAAGGACGAAGTGGTGGGCATGGTATCGGTCAACGATATGGACACCAATATTTTGGTGGTATCGGAAAATGGCTACGGGAAACGTTCCAGCCTAGACGATTACCGCATTACCAACCGGGGAGGTAAAGGAGTCAAAACCATCTCCATCACCGACAAAACCGGGCAATTGGTCGCCATTAAAAACGTTACAGATTTTGACGATTTAATGATCATTAAAAAATCGGGGGTTGCTATCCGCCTAGCGGTGAGCGAACTCCGTGTTATGGGACGCGCCACCCAAGGTGTTAAACTTATCAATCTTAAAGACGAAGACTCCATTGCGGCAGTAGCCAAAGTGGTCAAAGACGAAGAAGAAATCGAAGACGTCAATGACCTCGATGTAGAAAATGGCACTGTTATTGATTAATACAAAAACAACTAAACCAAAAAAAATGAAAATTAGATTATCCCTAATGGTTTCCTTGTTGCTTACGTTTGCCTATGGTCAAAAGAAGGAACTGAAAAAAGCCGAAAAACTCTTTGCTTCCGGAAACTTTACAGAAGCAACACAAATCTTAGACGACAATCAGTCGCTGTTAGAAGGTGCCGAAGACAAAATTTCTAAGGCCTATATGTTTTTACGTGGAAAACTAGCCCAACAAAACGGTGAATTCGAAAAAGCCCTTGATTATTTTACCCAACTCAAAGAAGATGTACGTTTAAAAGCAGACGTACAAACCCAAGTGGGGACCCTTTCGAGTGCCATCATTACCAGTGCAATCGAAGACAATGAGGCCAAAGATTTTGTCTCTTCTGCTCAAAAGCTCTATTTGGCCTATACCATCGACCCTGATGCCAACCAAGACTATCTTTATTTTGCCGCTTCTAACAGTGTAAATGGAAGCGACTATGAAGCAGCATTAAAATATTACAACTTGCTTAAAGACCTGAATTATACAGGAATCACCAAAAAGTATTTTGTAACTGAAGTGGCTTCAAATCAGGAAATGGAAGTTTCCGAAACAGAATTTAACATTTTTCAAAAATCGGGAGATTACACCAATCCGCGTGAAGAGGAAACCCCCTCTAAATACCCTGAAATTGTTAAAAACATCGCCTTGATCTATGCACAACAAGGACAACGTGACATGGCCATCAACGCCGTTCAAGAAGCCCGTGAAGCCAATCCCGATGACTTGAATTTGATTTTGACCGAAGCCAATCTCTATATCGAGCTAGGGGACAAAGAACGGTTTAAAAGCCTAATTAGCCAGGCCATAACCCAAGACCCGAACAATGCCAATTTGTATTTTAACCTTGGAGTGGTCAACACTGACTTAGGCGATAAAGATGCTGCCCGCACCTATTACCAAAAGGCCATTGAGCTCGATCCTAATTTTGAGGCTTCTTACCTAAACTTAGTCGCCTTGATTTTGGAAGGGGAAGCCACGATCGTGGAAGAAATGAACAGTTTGGGAACCTCACGTAAAGACAACATGCGCTATGACGAGC
>Ga0181569_10000226_pt1 | contig 42373 bp, 18 predicted proteins | sample 101ome_19_FD_132452 | JGI IMG/M metagenome (GOLD analysis project Ga0181569, IMG submission 132452) | Coastal salt marsh microbial communities from the Groves Creek Marsh, Skidaway Island, Georgia - 101405AT metaG (megahit assembly) | ecosystem: Environmental > Aquatic > Marine > Intertidal...
AATTCAAAAGTTTTTGTTAATGGTACTCAAGTAAATGCTACACATTTTACAGTTGATTCATCGGACGAAACATATCAAATAAAATTTAGTGAATTCTTAAACGAAGGTGACAAAGTCTATTATGAATTATATCTAGATGTAGATGGTCCTGATGCTTGGAAAAATGCAGATGGCACAGACTTTGCAGCTAGTGTAAATGATATTGTTGAATGGGATGGTAGTAAATGGAATGTTATATTTAAAGCTATCAATACTTCTACAGAAACATTTGTTACAAATTTCACCACTAATAAACAATATAAATGGACTGGGTCAGAATGGATTCTTTCGTTTGAAGGAGAATATCCAGATGGCACCTGGAGACTTGCATACTAACATAATTATTAGTATGAGTGATATAGTTTGTAGCGGCGCTTTATTTTATAGTCTAGATACGCAAAGATTTTTATTTTTACATAGATCTAACGGAAAACGTAGTAATAACGTATGGGGTCTTGTTGGCGGCACAAATGAAGGCGCTGAAACTCCTTGGGAAGGGTTAAGACGAGAAATTACTGAGGAAATTGGTGAAGTAGAAATTAAAAAAACTATTCCACTCGAAACCTTTGTATCAAATGACTCTAAATTTCATTTTCATACATACCTGTGTTTAGTAAACACAGAATTTCTTCCTACACTAAACAGTGAACATGATGGGTATTCTTGGTGTAGCTTTGGCATGTGGCCAAAACCTTTACACTATGGACTACAAAATACATTAAACAAAAAAGTTAATCTTAAAAAATTAGAAACAGTATTTGAAGTAATAAATTTACTTGACTAACACTCTGTTTTAATGTATAATTGTAGTATGAAAGTCTTAGTTATTGGCGATATAATCATTGACAAATACATTACAGGAACTTCAACTAGATTGAGTCCTGAAGCACCTGTGCCTGTTGTTAATCAACAAGAAGTATGGGAACAATTAGGCGGCGCTGCACTAGTATATCAAAATTTATTAAGTTTAGGCGTTGATGTAGAATTATTAGATTTGTCATATCCAAAATGTATTAAGACTCGTGTATTATGTGACGGACATTATGTTACACGTATAGACCAAGATCATTTTACTAATGGCCAAGGTGTACTTGAAATAATTTGTGCAAAAGATTTTAGTACATACGATTATGTTATATTAAGTGATTATAATAAAGGTGTATTAGAATACTCAAACAATATTATAGAACACATTAATCAATATGATTGTAAAGTTATTGTAGATCCTAAACGTCATGTTAGTTATTATGACGGTGCTTGGTTAGTTAAACCTAACAAAAAAGAATTTGAAGATTTAGGATTTACAAGTTGGACAGGTAACATAATTATTACTGCTGCAAGTCAACCTACTATTGCAGAAATAGATAAAACATATTATACCGTTGATGTAGAACAAGTTGAAGTTAACGATGTTACTGGAGCCGGTGATTGTTTTTTAGCAGCATTTGTTTATGCGCTTACAAAAGGATACGATTACGAAAGTGCAATTAAACTTGCTGTACAAGGATCAACTGAAAGTGTTAAACATGTAGGCACATACATTCTTAACGAAAAAGATCTAAAGAAGCGTGTAGTTTTTACTAACGGCTGTTTTGATATATTACACAAAGGGCATCTTACACTGCTAAAAGAAGCACGTAGTTTAGGCGATAAACTTGTTGTAGGACTTAATAGCGATGGTAGTGTAAAACGTTTAAAAGGCGAAACTAGGCCATTTAACGATCTTGAAACAAGACGCGAACAGCTAGAACTTATTCCGTATGTAGACGAAGTTGTTGTTTTTCATGAAGACACTCCATATGATTTGATTAAAGAAATAAAGCCAGACTTAATTGTTAAAGGCGGTGACTATACTGTAGAAGAAATTGTAGGACACGATTTAGCACCTGTGCATATTATACCTACAGTAGAAGGTTATAGCACAACTAATATTATAGAGAAAAGCAAATGAAGTACTTAGTAATTGACGATGCATTAGAACACAACGATGCTATAAATTTAAAAAACTTATTTGAATCTGAGGAGATATTTTGGAAGACAGGTCAACCTGTTCCTCAAAAATTTCAAACAGAAGGCACAAGTCTTTACCAATTACAATTTTTTCACACAATTTATAAAAATTTAAATTGGACTACTAGCCCTGAAATAGGTGAAGCAATTATTCCTTTAATTAATAGATGTCACACTTATACATTATTAAGATTAAAAGTTAATTTAACTCCAAGAGCAGATATTTTAACCACACACGGATTTCATATAGATTTAGATCCTCCTCATGATTGTGCATTAACTGCTGTATATTATTTTAACGATAACAATGGATGGACTGAATTTAAAGATGGTACTAAGATTGAAAGTAAGTTTAATAGACTTTTAGTGTTTCCAGCTAAACAAGAACATTCAGGTAGTACACATACTGATGCACTTTCAAGGATTGTAGCAAATATTAATTTTATACCACATCCAGAAAATAAAGAATTTACAGAGTTAACAAAATGAAAATTTTAATTACAGGGTTTGAAGGGTTTATTGGTAAAAATTTAAAATCATTCTTAGATAAAGATCACGAATTATTTGGATATGAATGGGATACAGAGTTTTTGCCTGAAGTAGAAGGTTTTGATTGGGTAATTCATCTTGGTGCAATTAGTGCAACTACAGAACGTGATATAGATAAAGTAATGCTTCAAAACTATGAGTTTTCCAAATGGTTGTTTAATGAATGCAATACTAAGGGTGTAAATTTTCAATATGCATCAAGTGCTAGTGTATATGGATGTAATACAGACTTTACAGAAGATGCTCCTAAACAACCACAGAGTTATTATGCTACAAGCAAATATCTATTTGACAGATGGGTAATGCAACAACAACACAAAGTAATTGTACAAGGATTTCGTTATTTTAATGTATATGGCCCTCATGAAGATCACAAAGGCGACCAAGCAAGTCCTGTGACAAAGTTTTTTAAACAGGCTAAAGAAAACAAAGTTATCAAGTTATTTGAAAATAGTGATAATTACAAACGTGATTTTATATATGTTGGCGATTGTTGTAATATACATCGTTATCTATTAGGCACTAAAGAAACAGGTATTTTTAATATTGGAACAGGTATTGCAACAAGTTTTCAAACTGTTGCAGAATTAGTTGCTAAAAGATATAACGCTAAAATTGAAACTATACCAATGCCAGAAGAACTTAAAGGTCAATATCAAGAATATACTTGTGCAGACATACAAAAATTAAGTAATGTAGTAAATATTAATTTTACAAAATTAGAGGAATTTATCAATGGAAAATAAAACAGAACCTACACGTCTAAGTGGTGCAGTACAAAAAGGCTGGGGTTACGAATTAATTTGGGCAACTAATGATCAATACTGCGGAAAGATTATGTTCTTTAATAAGGCAGGTAATAAAACAAGTATGCACTTTCATAAAGAAAAAGATGAAAGTTGGTTTGTAAACAGCGGAAGTTTTAAAGTTAGATATATTGATACTAAGGATTCAATGCTATATGAAAAAGAATTAAACGAAGGAGATGTTTGGCATAATCCTCCTTTACTACCTCATCAATTAGTAGCAACAAGAGACGAGTCTAGCATTACTGAAGTAAGTACACCAGATAGTGTTGAAGATAATTATCGTATTGGTCCAGGGGATAGTCAGTCAGCGCCAAATGAGTAGTACTAGAATTGCATGGACTGAAGGTTACACAGATACTAGATTAGACACTGAGACCTTCTATAATGAAACTAATATTGCACCAAAATGTGTAATTGGGTTAGACCGTGACGGAGTCATTAACGTTGACCGAGGAACATATACTTGGAGGGTTGAAGATTTTGTTCCTATTGCTGGTAGCTTAGAAGCAATGGCAAAACTTCGAAATTTAGGTCACAAAATGGTTATAATTACAAATCAAGCAGGCATTAATAAAGGACTATATACTCCTGCCGATGTAGAACGTGTACACGAATATATGTTTCAACTATTAGGCGAAGCAGGTTGTAAAAGTATAGATGCACTATTCTACAGCGAAAGTAATTTAAGAAGTGATATATTTGCAAAGCCTAATATTGGAATGTTTAAACGATGCGAAAATGAAGTTAAATATATCAAATTTAAAAACGGATATTTCGTAGGTGATAAAATTTCTGATCTTAAAGCAGCATTTAAAATTGGTGCTAAACCGGTATTAGTACGCACAGGACACGGTGAAGAAACAATAAAAGAACTAAACAAATTTGCAAATCAAAAGATAAAGAAAAAGACTATTATTTTTGATGATTTACTATCTTTTGCAAATTGGATAGAATCTAAATCGTAGCACCAGTTTCTAAAACTATATTAAACGACAAACTAATACGATCAAACTTAGTTCTATTTTCTTTAACACTGTGATCTAGATAGCTAGGCCACATAACTATTCTTCCTTGTTCAGGAAAAAACTCATTTTCGTGTGCATATGTAGATCCAATAGGGTTACATTTTAATGCTTTAAGAGCATTTCTAAAAACTATATTACCATCTTGACCATTTGTTTTAAACCAATATACTCCGCTTATATGATTAGTTCCGTGATCATGTAAATGGGCATGTTGCCCCGGATTAGTTAAGGTTAACCAAGATGTACTAATTGCTGCTCGATAGTTTTCTTTAACATTCATGTGTACCATATAGTTTCCACAATGATGAAGAATAGATTGTTTAACATTTTTTAATTTTTCTGATGTTATTATACATTCTCTAAAATTACCTCTATTTGATAATTGATGCGTATTTGAATTCCAATCAGTATTTTGTCCCCATTTATTTTCTTCGTATAGTTTATCAACTACCGTTTGAAGATCTTGTTGCATACCTTCGTATTCACCGCCTTCTATTTGATGTGTATACAACGGAGTAGGAAATAAACTTATTATTTGACCTTCTACTGGAACTTCAAGATTAGGCTCTATCATTGTGGTCTATCCTTACTATCATTTGAGTTTTAGGGAAATACAAATAGTTAATTCCTGAATTATATAATGTACGCATAGCATCATCAATAGTTTCAACTAACGGCTCTCCACCTAAGTTAAAACTAGTATTAAATAATGCAGGTATTCCTGTTTGTGATTTAAACTCATTAATTAAATTATACCAATGTTCGTTTTGTTCTTTAGTAACAGTTTGTATTCTGCAAGTTCCGTCAACGTGTATTACAGCAGGTATCTTTTCTTCAACACCTGGCTGACAATTTACTGCATACATCATACTAGGTGATTCTTTCATACCGCGCAAATCAAACCATTCATGAACATCATCTTGTAATACTGATGCTGCAAATGGTCTAAAATATTCTCTTTTCTTAATTAAATTAACAAAATCTTTTCCGTCTGGGAATGTTGGGTCAAACATTAAACTTCTGTTACCTAATGCTCTAGGACCGTTTTCGCATCTTTCTTGAAATAATGCTACAATATTTTTTTCTCTAATAATGTTAATAACATCTTTATAGCTAATGTTATTTTCAACAACACCGCCGTACTTATTAGCACAGTTTGTAATTTCTTCCTCAGTAATATTTTGAATAGGGCCTAAAAATAAGTTTTCATTTTTTTCTCTAACTCTATTATCTTTAGTAGTTTTATAGTAATGATAAAATGCTGCACCTATTGCTGTACCTGCATCTGTAGAAACAGGTTCAACATATAAATTTGTACCTTCTGGTAAATGTTTTAAATAGAAATAGTTAGCAACACAGTTTAATCCGTAACCTCCACTTACAACTACATTTTTATTTCCAGTTTTTTCAATTGCTTTTAATATTAAATCAAGTACTTTTTGTTGAGTTTCAGTTTGTACATTATATGCCATATTTCTGCGAGACTCTAACAATGTTAAATCTTCGCTTGCTAGTAATTCTTCAATTCGTGCTATTTCATCTTTATCTTCTTCAGATACTCCCATCCATAATTCGTGAGGATTATATTTTCTATCGTGTAACTCTGGATACAATGCTTCATTTACTATAGCACCGTTTGGATATGTTGGTAGTATAATATCTCTATTAGCACTAACATTATCAAATATTTTTGGTGCTTTATTAGGTTGCCCGTATGGAAACAATCCCATAGTCTTTCCAGCTTCAATACTATGCCAACCGCAATATTGAGTTACTGCTTCATATGCTTTGACAATACCTGCTTTGTCGTCAACTATTATTTCCATATTTCCGTCATTTAAATATTCAGTTGCCCAAGGACCATTGCCTCCAAAGTGTTTATATAACTCAGCAAAGTTATCAGGATAAGATGCATAGTATATACTTTCTACTTCCCACATTGTTTGTTGATCGTGTCGTTTAGCAAAAGTACCAGCGCCGTCAACAATAACAACGTTTGCTTCATCAAATCCTGATCTATAAAAGGAACAAGCAGCATGATTTCTGTGATGTTGATCCCAGTACTCAACAACTTGAGGATGGTTCCTACCTTGATTTGGATCAATTAATTTAAGTTTACGTGCTAAAGAAGTATACGGATCTTCAGCAGTATAATCTGTAAGATTTTCGTCAGCGTGTGTATGTGAAATAACTAGATAATCAATTTTGTCAGTATACTCTAATATTTTAATAATACTAGCAAACGGAGTACCGTCATATTTTTGTCTTGTTAATCTTTCTTCTTCAATTGAAAATACAATCTCACCATCTTTTAATAAACAAACACCTGCATTGTGTCCTCTAGCAATTCCTGCTATGTATCCTGTTTTATTCATACAGATTTAACTCCAACTGAACTTTTAATATCTTTAACAATCTGATTAATAGTTTTATCGTCAAGTTTCATTAAGTATTCATTATTTTTTTCAATTCTAATATCATAAGACATTCTAATAGGCGAGTACATTTTTTTGCCTTTTCCGTTATCAATAATTTTCATATGTTTATTATTAGGATATGAAGTATTTTCTGGATATGTACTTCCAATAACAACTGTACTAGGTTTTCCTAGTGCATATGCAAGATGTTGTCCTACTGAATCACAACCTAAAAAATAGTCTGATGAGTTAATAATAGATGCCCATTGCAACAAACTAATTTGTTCTGGAACAATAATCCCTATAGAATTCTGTAATGGAATTTTAATATCTCCCATCATAATAACAGCAAAATCTTTGCTTAACATCTCTATTATTTTTAATAAGTCTTCTACTTCAAATGACCTTCCACTTTCATCAATAATATATTGACCTTCAAGTTTAGCAGCCGATCCAAATGGCTGTATAACTATTGTTTTATCTTTCTTTGTATGTGCTTTTGCTTCTGTAATGAGATTATGTCCTGCTAGGTGATCTATCTTGCTGATAAAAAGATTGTATTCTTTCACAGGAGGAACTTCTTCTGGCGGCGTATCATAGTTAATTAACATGTCAAATGCTTGCACAAGATTTGCTCTTTGAGTAAAGTATGCATTAAGTCTATACGGCTCCGGTGATATTACTTCTCTGTCTTGTAATTTTTCAAAAAGATTTGGATGATCATGAGGATATACATTATGCATAATTGTTTTGTTTAACAAACATAATTCAAGCCATCCTTCAACAATAATCATTGCTGTTGGGTCAACATTTTTTATGTAATGTTCTAGAGCTGGAATAGCGCATAATACTCTACCGGCGCCACCGTTAATAAAGAAGGCTTTTTTCATTAATATTGTATCCTTTTATACTAAGTTTACAATATTTATTATGGCCTGATACTGTAGTCGTAAAAAAAGGCTTGTTGCCAAGCCTTTTTAAACTATTAAGTTTAGCTACAACCGTCTGGTAGTTGATCAAGTGCTGCTTGATCTTCTGCTGTTCTATCTTCAATCCTAATAATATGAACATCAGGATCATCAAAGTCTGGATCTCCTACTTGATCAGGTGGATGGGGGAATCTAATTAGGTGATTAGGAACTATTGCATAGTTTACCGGAATGTCACGTAATTTTTGTCTGTAATCAAGCCACTTCTGTTTCAGTTCAGCTGGCATATCTTCTGAAATTCTTCCGTCACTTTCTGCTAATAGCTCGTTTCTTCTCTCTCTTATAAAATCGTCTGATTGTTCCTTAACATACTCTAAAAATTTAAGTGGTGCAGTATAATCCTCTACAATTGATATTTCGTCAAACACCATTATAATGTCAGTTGGATCACTAACAATAGTGTTTGGATCTTCTTCAGGTCCAATTGCTACTTCGTATTCTTTTGGAACCCAATGAGAATGAAGAATCATAATTTTAATATAGTCTTCGTCTGTTTCAGGAATAAATTCTACTCTTTCAATGTTAACAGCAAGTGCTTCAATTGGTGGTTCATCTTCTGGAGCCCATGTCTCCATAATCCTTCCTGTTTCATCATCAAGATATAAAATTAACTTTTCAGGTCCAATATATTCTTGGGTACTAGTTTTATTTAATTCTGATGACGTACCATATAATGTATCAGGAATGGGATATGTTAATATTTTTGGCATAATAATTTACTCCTTAACTATATGATACCTTGACTAAGCCGCCAGCGCCCCAGCTACCCCAACAAGCATTTCTTGATGCAGTAACATGTCCTGGGCCACCGCCTCCTGGAAATACCGAGTGTGCTGAACAGCAAGCTAAGTTGCCTGTACATGCATCTTTACCGCTTACACCGTGTACTGACGAAAATGGTCCAGTTGGCGTACCAGCAACACTAAACATGTGTGAACAGCAACTAACACCTTTATACATTGACCCAGAAGTTCCTCTAAATTCAATGTCGCCGCCAAATGTTGCACTGTTACAATAACAGTTAATCCAGCCTGCGTTGTATTGACCTTTGTTACATTGTGTATTACCTAAATAACAGTTATAACAACCACTCACTGTGTCAAAGTTTGTTGAACCTCCCATGCCGCCTTGAGCACAGAAGTTACTTAATCCTGAACCCTGAACAAAGGACTTACAGCCATGTCTACAGTTAACACCGCAACGGCAACAACAACTACAACTTGACGTTCCGCCTGCACACATTCTGTAACCGCAGCCAGCAGCAAAGTTTCCTGCTGCTTTTCTTAAATGTTTTGAAGTATAGTTTCCGCCGTTTCCGCCAACTCCAAAATCGTAGTCGCCTCCTGACGCTCCGCCTGGGCCACCTCCTGACAAAATTTCAAATTTAATTGAAGTTACCCCTGCTGGCACCGTCCAATAACAACAGCGTCCGCCGTTTGTAACATTCCAATGACTTCCGTTATATACGTAAAATTCATGGTAATCAGTTAATGTTTCTTGTACAGTATTGTCAGGAAACTTAATGCCGACGTTATTAATTTCAGTTGCCATTTTTAATTATCTCCTTTAAGACTATTTATTTCTTGTTTTAACTCTTTAATTGCTTCAATTAGCAACGGTACAAGTCTTTCGTATTGTACTGTTTTATAATCTAAACCTTCTTCGTCTGACTTATTATTTATTGGAGCATCTTGTACTACTTCAGGCATAACAGCCATAACTTCTTGTGCGCTAACACCTACTTGTCTATGATCACCTTCAAATCCTAGCTCTTTAGCTCTATCATTACCTGTGTAATAGTAACCATTTAGTGCTGTTACTTTATCTAATGCATTATCAATATTACCTTCAAAATTCTTTAAACGTTCATCTGAGTAATATGCAATAACTTGGTTAGTTGCTCTTAATTGTCCAGTTACTTCAGCACCACTAGAAAATGTATTAAATTTCTCAGCGCCGTTATAATATAGTCTACATTCACTGTTAAAGATGTATTGTAACGCCCATTCGTTGTTTGCATCATCATACAAGCCCATTGAGTTTGCATTATCATGCATAAACACAGCGCGGCCGCCAATGTTATAACCTTCCCAACCACCGTGTGCGCCACCGTCAATTTGAATTGAACCGTAGTTACCACTTACTGGTTGGAAGTATCCGTTACCTGTATCACCTAATCTAGTGCCTGTTCCGTTAATTGTTACTTCTTGTACGCCTCCCACAATAATAGATATTTCATTGCCTTCAAAGTCAAGATATGTGTCAGTATCGCCTGCGTGTCTAATATAACGTGCAACATCTAAGTTGCCAGTTGCTTCAAGGTTTGTAAATTTACCTGTTGAAGCAGTTGTAGCACCAATTGTCATGTTGTTAATAGATCCACCGCCTGCTGGTGATAATGTAACTGTACCTGATCCTGTTGGTGAAAGTGTTACGTTAGCCCCTGGGCTTAGTGTAACTGTTGAGTTAGCATCTAGTGTTGTAAACTGACCTGAACTACGTGAAACGTTACCAATTGCACCTTGGAAACCGCCTCCTGAGTAAACTCGTTTAGCAATACTTGCACCACCTTCGCAGCGTAGTACTCCAGTGTCGCCTGAGTTATCAGTTGCTTCAGTTGTAGCTGTAAAATCTACAGTTGAGTTAGCATAAAGTGTAGTAAATGCTCCTGAAGATCTAGTTGTAGATCCAACTGGAGTATTTTGCAAACTTCCTGCATATAATGCGCCGTTGATACCAACACCGCCGTCAACTTGTAATGCACCACTGTTTACACCAGTAGCTGCTGTAGTATTTGTTATAGTAGTAACACCGTTTGCTGTAAGAGTAGTGAACGCTGCTGAACTTCTACTATCTCCGCCAATTGGCGTTCCTTCTAATCCGCCTGCCCATATATCTCCGCTTACACCTACTCCTCCTGTAACAATAACGCTACCTGAAGTAGTGCTTGTAGAAGCAGCGTTTGCTGTAAACTGAGCAGTACCTGTACCAGTTAATGAAGTAACTCTAGCAGTTGCTGGTGTTGTTTGACCAATTGCAACATTGTCTAAATTACCTAAAACATCTGAACTAATTGTTAGTGTTCCGCCTGCGCCAATTATTGTATCGCCACCTGGGTCAATAGTAACTGCTGATGCAGCACCTGTTGGTGACATATTAATAGTTTGATTATTTGCTGTAAAGTCTAAGTTACCTGGAAATTCAGTTGGTTTTCCAGCTTCACCTAATGATATTGATCCTGATGCTGATGCTAAGATTAAGTTACCAGTTGGACGGATAGTTGCAGTTGCCCCAGGCTGAATTGATACTGAACTTTGTGGGCTAATGTCAACTAAACCAGTACCTGTTGGTTTAATTTCTACATTTTCATCTAGTGGATTTAATTCTACTTTGCCATTTGCATCGAGCAAATCTCTAAATTCAACTGGATCTTCAAACACTGCCGGACCTGATAACGCACTTGTTAGAACGTAGTTAGTACCATCCGAAGTCATAGTAAATGTTGAATTTTTTGGAATATCAATACTTGTTCCGTTTGGTACTGGAACACCGTTACCAAGTATTAATCCTGCTGCTGTTGCAAGTGTACAGTGTCCGTCTGTTGCATTGTAAAATGTTTGTTTGCTTCCTGGGAAAAAGACTGGACTTACCATCGTAACAGTATACCCAGTTGTACCAGTTAGAGAAATAATTCCTCCGGTAAATGCGTAAGTAAATGTCTGTTCACCTGTAACTTCTAACGTTTGCGGTGCTGTATTATAACGTGCCATATCTCTTCTTTCCCTTAATTCTTATGTAGTTGATGTTTCAATACCGTAAACAGTACAACCAACGTTAGCTGCGCTTGTGTATACTACTATATTTAGCCCGCCTTGCATCACTAATCCAGTACGTTCAAAAACACCATTAGGAATAAGAACTGTATCATATTCTATCCATTCAGAGTCTGCAGGAGTAGCAGTTGTTGCCATCGCTACACGTAAATTAATAGAAGTTGGATTTCTATTTGTTAATGATATGTTTGCCACAGCGTAGGTTCCTACTGGAACTGTATACGCAGTAGTATTTGTTGTTGCAGGTATATCTACGTTACCTAGTCTTCCTGTTGCCATTTTGTTTTATCTCCATTTATCTCGCTAAGAAGAATCCTAATGCAACTGGTGCACCGTCAATTCCGCCTGTAAAGTTCATCTTTGCTGTTATATTTAGTTGACCTCCGCTAGTTGTAGTAATTTCATCGTTTGCAATGAATACTGTACCAGCTGTCAATGTGTTAACGTTCAAGCTACTCTGACCACCACCAATCTGTGCTGTGATATAGCTCTTAATTGCACGTTGCGTTGGAACAACACTATCACTGTTTGCAGTAAAGAACGGGTCTGTACTAAATTGTGTAATAATTGCTGAGCCAATGCCAAGTCCAATACCATTAAGCTGCAATGATTGTAGTCCTGCTAAGTTAAATGCATCAGCATCCAATGTCGCAGTACCTGTGGACTGTTGTACACCAAACAAGCCGCCGACGTTAAAGTTACCGTCTTGGTCTGTACTTGTAAAGAATACTCGTCCACCGTTGCTTGCTAACTGTTGTCTTTCTTGTAGTGCAGTAGTAATATCTACATATGGATAATTAGTGTCTGCTTGGTTACCAGTACCAATGTACAAGAAGTCATGTCCTGTTAGACGTACTTGTGAGTATTTGTTAGTTGTAGTAATTCTTGTACCGTCTAGTGGTGCAACTAGTGTTGTTAGTCCCGGACTTAACTGGAATGTTGCACTGTAATCACCGCTGTCGCCTAGTACGTTACTAATAGCAACTAACTTATAGAATGTTCCAACACGATCTGCAAATTCAACGTTTGAACCTGGTTCTGGTAAATCAAACAAGTTCTTAACAGCAATAAATGTACTTGCTTGGAATAAGTCTGCTGAACCATCACCACTAAGTTCAGTAGTAGCTGTTTGATAGCCTGTACCTCTATTAGTAAATGTTGGGTTAGCTAATACACCGTCGCCTTGTCTTGCATCTATTGGAGCAGCTTGTGTTGAATTAGGATCTGTAATAGTTACTATTGGACCTGTTCTAAATTCTGCACCTGTAAATGTTGCTGTTTCAACAACTACTGGAGTACCACTATTAGCAATTAAACTAACTGTAATTTCAGTGCCTGATGGAATTGTATTAATGTAGTACAATGATTCATCTGTTAGTCCTGATTCTGTAACACCAGTAAATTTAATTTGTTGTCCAACAATCATATTATCTGTTGTATTAACAGTAATTGTATTTGAAGCAGTTGTACTTGCTACAGTTCCTTTTGGATAGTTTGATCCTGGCTCAATTATTCTTATTTGATTAATTGCGCCGTCTGCTTCGGTCAATCTACTTCTTGCTTTAGCACCAGTATTAATTGAAGCAGAGTCTGTTGCTACATCATCTGTTAATGCGATCCAATATGGCTTTTTATTAACACTACCAAATGCTAGTGCATGCCAGTCGCCTAGTGTAATAGCATGTTTAGTCCATGTTAATCCATCCTGTGATGTTGCATAAACATCTGAATCTTCTGCTACTGCTACAAACAATCCTTGTCCGTATCTAACTGTAGACCAAGTTTCAACACTTGGTAATCCGCTTACAGATTCAATCCAGGTAACACCTTTATCATAACTAATTGCTACATCACGGCCGCTTGATGCAACTGCAACAAATCGTCCATTACCATAAGCAATACTTGTCCAAACTGCTGTAGCTGGTAGGTTACCTCCTGCTGTCCAAAGAATACCATTTGAACTTACAAGTGTTTCGTTGCCGCCGCCATTGATTGCAACATAATAACCTGCACCGTATGCAACACCAGTGAGTGTTCCTGCACCAAGTCCCGGAGTTGTTCTTGATACCCAAGATGAGCCATCAGTAGATGTAGCTGCGCTACCTGCGCCTCCTGATCCGCCAACTGCTACATAAGTACCGTTACCGTATATAACTGATGTAAAGTTAGAATTTGGAAGAGCAGTGCCTGCTGTCCAGTTATCTTGATCACCATCACTTAACAATAGTGAAGCATTATCAGTAGAACCATTAGCAACTGCAACAAATTTAGCATTTGGATCTGTAATAGTTACTACTGGATCACTAGTGTAACCTGCACCAACTAATGGATTATCGTCTCCATCAAGATCAAACGCAAGTGAAACTACACCGTTATTATCTGTTGTTGCAAGAACTGTTGCTTGTGTACTTGCACCGCCACCGCTAAGTGTAACTGTTGGTGTTGTTAAGTAACCATTACCGTATGAATCTACAATTAGTTGTGTTACTTTATCAGTTTCAACTGTTACAGTAGGTGCACTTGCATATCCAGCACCTGTAGTTGTTACAATAACCTCTTGTATTGAACCATTTAGTACTGTACATATTGCAGTTGCTCCATTTCCGCCGCCGCCGCTAATTGAAATAGTTGGAGGGCTAGTGTAACCTTGACCACCATTAATAACATTAATACGTGCAATCTGCGTAGGACCTGGTAAACCAATACTGTTTAGTTCACCTAGTTCTGCTTCAAGAACTGCATCACGGCCTCCTAAGCCCCCAACAATAGCTCTTGCAGTTGCTCCACTGCCGCCACCAAATGTAGCTTCTGACCAATTAGCACTTGCTGGTAATGCGCCGCCTTGTGACCAAGTTACACCGTCTCTTGAGTAAATTGAATCAGTTCCGCCATTCTGTAATGCAACAAATTTACCGTCTGCAAACTGTGCTGCTCGGAATGCTGTTGCCGGACTTCCAGTTGCGTCAACATCAGTTGTTGTACCTGGAGCACTATATGTAATACTAGGTTCAACGGTATATCCTGTTGTTAAATCAAGTGCAGGTTCAATTGGTGTTCCTGCAATAACATGATCCCATCCAGCTGCATAAAGGATTACATCTTTAGTTTCGTTTGTTAGTGTTTCGTCTGCGCCGCCTTCTGATGTACTTACAGTAAATGTTGTTGTACTAGGTATAGCAGTTACGTAGTAAACTGTTGTGCCTGATAATCCGCCAATATCATCGCTTAAATATATTGGCATATTAACATATAATGGATATGTATCTGCAACAGTTAATACATTACCTGTTGCACTAGTTGCAGTAACAGTTAAGTTTTCAAAACTATCTTTATAAACTTTTGCAATTTTAGTACCGTTACTAAACGATAGTATCTTTGCATATTGACCTACACCAGTACCTGCTGTTATTTGAATATGCATTCCATTATAAGCATTTGCCAATGCAGTATCAGTTGCAGCAAGTTGAGCTGTAATTAAATCACCACCCTGTGCAACGTTTTTAGCAGTCACGTATTCTTCGCCGCCTACACCGTTACCGTCGTCCAAGTCAATTAAACGAGTTTCAAATATACCAGCATCTCTAAATTCATCTGCAACTACTGTTGCATTAAACCCGTCGCCGCTTATTGCATACTGTGCATTAGTATAATTAACACCTGCATTATCAAATTCGATGTTAAGTACTTGTTCACCGGTTGTTAAAACATCACCTGCAAATGCATCGTTTGAAAGGTTATCTACATTACAGTATAGTGGAACTTCTCCAACATCGGTACCTTCTGCAATAACACCATATGTACCATATGAACTGTTACCGTTTGTAGCACGTATTCTTGCACCGTAATCTGCAATATAACCTGCATAGTTGTAGTATGCAAACACAGAAACAAGTTCTGTTAGTGAGTTGTTACCGCTACACCATACACCAATACCATCCGATAGTACTTGTGTAAAGTCGTTGGATACCATTGAACGGTTACCACCTGAGTGTAGTCCGCCATCAATCTTATTACCAACACATCCAACGCCAAATGTAGTTACGTTTTGTATATATGGCGATTTGTTAGTGATCCATGCTTCAGTATCATTTGGTCCAAAACCTGGGTCAAGTGCAACATAAGCACCTGCTGTTGGTCGTCTAGTACCAAAATCGTTTTCCTCGGTTAAGTTACCACGTAAGCCATTAAGTGTTTGGTTACGAACACCAGTTGAGTTACGTACACGATACATATCTGAACGCTCTGAACCATTTACAGCATTTAAGTATAGTTCTGCTGCTCTTAATGATTTAAAGTTTCCTGGATATTGTAAATCGTAAACAATAGAATCAATGTATCTTTCCATATCTCTACGACATGCTGCTTCGTCAAAGTTATAAGTTACACTAGGAGTACCTGTTACTACTCCGCCAATTGCTACAACTTCGCCTCCAACTGTTAGTGCTACTTTAAATGAAAGGTTATCAACAACTTCTACAATATAGTAAGTAGTTCCAGCAGTTAAGTCAGCAACGCCTGTTTCAAATACAACAGGATCATTAACTATAAACTTATGCGGAGATGTAACTTGCACTGTATCTCCATTATTAATAATATCTACAGTTCTACCAAATTCACTAGTAACCCAAGCTGTTGCTTCGTTAGCAAGGAAGTTTCTATTTGCTTTAAGAATATCAACACCGTTAATTATTTGAATGTTATTTCTATATGAAACTGTTCCTGTAATTTCTGGGCTATCGTTTTCACCTTTATCAAGAATATTAATAATAATGTCCATTAATGCATTTGCACGTTTCTTAGGAACAACAACGTTATTTCCAGTACCAATTGATGTGTTTGTTAGGAAAGAAGCAATAACATTTTTAAGCTCTCTGTACGATTGTACTGTAGCAGTTTTTTGTTCTCCTAATACTAAATCAGCTTGTGCACCTCTAAAGTATGCTAGTGCTGCTATAATAGTACGATAGTTACTATCAAGTAGTAAGTCCCAAATAATTGCATCAACAATATATCCAACATCTCTTTCACACTTAACAGTATCATAATCTAAAGTTGGATAATTTGTTTCAATATATTCTGAAACACTAGATTTAATTGATGCTACAGAACCTGACAAGTTAGAAGCTTGCTGTTTTAGTGTTGCATTAATCGAAGAAATATCTGGATTAGTTTTAGCAACAATTAGTGATCCAAATGGTGATGCATCATCTGTTAGCGGAAATTCTGAACCATTAAAGAACGATGCAACAGTAAATGTTGTTGAACTAGGAACAGATTTTACATAGTAGTTTCCATCACCAAAATCATTAAATGTGCCGTTAGTTCTTACTTCGTCACCTACTTTAAGATTATGGTTTGCAGATACAGTTATAACATTGCTAGTAATATCAACAACTGTTAATTCTGTTAGTGTTGATTCAACACCACCTGATTCAATAATAGTTATTACATTTCTTATTAATGCATCTACTCTTGAAGCAGAATTTGCATCGCCAATTTCTTGAATATCAGTATCTCTAAATTTTGGTTCTATTTCAGTTTGTAATACACCTGGACTTCCTATTGTGTTTTGTGCTAAATCTCCACATAAGAAAATCATATATTCATAAGCATTAAGCGTAGCTTCTTGATCTGCGCCATCTATTTGTAATGCTGCTGCTAAGAAGTATGCATCTGCAAACTGCTGAGTTGCTGTATCGCCGCCGTATGTCATATCATAACGAACTGCGTCAACTAGCATGCCAATATCACGCTTACATTTTTCAGAATCAAATTCAATTCCAGGATATTCTATTGCAATCCATTCAAGTACTTCAGTTTGAATAAATTCTTTGTTTTCCCAAATAATAGTAGCACCAGCTACATCAGCTGTATCTGAAGAAGCATTTATTCTCCATTTAGTTGACGGTCTAGCACCTCCATTAATTGTAGCAGTAATGTCGTCAATAATTAATTCTGCATGTCCTGATGCTGAATCAGTAACAACATGCTTTAATTTATGTTTTAAGAAGTTTACTGCACCAATAGTTGCTTTTAGTTCATTATTAATTACTTCATTGGTTGAAGTTAATGCTCTATGATAGCTCATTCCTGCTTTAATTGAAGCAAAGTTTGATCCTGTTAATATGTCACGTGCAATAGCATCGGTCATTAAACCTGCATCTCTACGACACGTTGTTTGATTATATGCAAGATCTTGGTTAAATTTTTCTACCCAATATACAACGTCTTCAACAATCTCGTATCTAGTTGCTGCGATTGTATTAAACGCTGTTTCATAATCTTCTTCTGCCCATTCAGTTGCAATTTCAATTGTTGCATTTGGGTTACCGTTGTTAATCCAGTCTAAAATATCGTCTACACGATCTTCGGCAAATTCAATTGATGCTGCATTACCTGGTGTACCAGTAGTATCTTGTACTTCTGTAACTCCTGGGCTAGTTGTTACTGTAGTTTCTGCAATAACTTCGCCAATTACTGTACGCATTCTAGCATATGCTGCTAGTGTTGAGGGCAACTCATCAATACCAATCGTTAAAACAAAGTTTGAATAATATGCGCTACCTGCAATTAGTGATTGTGTATTACCGCCATAAATCAAATCATAACGTATAGCGTCTAAGATATAACCAACATCACGTATACAACGATCTTGTGCACCACTTGATAATGTGCCCCAGAAAGTATCGTAACCATTTGCTGGATCTTCTAACCATTTACGCACTTCTTGTTGAATAAACGCATGGTTTGCTGCAAGTTGATTTGCTGCATCGCTATATGTAGCATTAGCACCTGTTGTGTTAGATGCTGTTGCAAAGGCAATGTCTTCTGTTAAATTATTTGGAACAGGAAGTTCTATACCTGGTAATGCTGCAAGACCGTTTTCAATAATATTTCTAATATCATCTGCACGTTTTGCTGCAATCATTGCAACTTCAGTTGTACCAAGATCACTAATTACACCAATTGTAATTCTTGTTAGTGCTTCTTCAATAAAATTAATTGTAGCAATAGTAGGTTCTAGTTGATCAGCCAGCACTACTTCTGTTGAAGTTATACCTCTTAAATATGACATGCCTGCTTTTGCGCTGCGGAAGTCACTGCCAAAGATAACATCGTATGCAATAGCATCGATCATATAGCCTACATCTCTTGAGCAAATATCTTGGTCATATACTAGATCTGGATACTGATTATTGATATAATCAATTACACTGTCTTGTATAATAGACTTTCTGCCATCAATTACTGATTTTAGATCTTGATATGCACTATCTACCCATGCAGTACTTGGACTAATTATTGCTGGATCATCACCAGTATCGATAGTGTTATAAATTTCATTAATACGATCTACTGAAAACGCTGCTGCGCCTGCACTACCAGCAGTTCCGCTAGTGTCTTGACTAGTAACGTTTCCTGCACTAGGAGTAATTGCATTACCTGTAGCAATATCATCAATAATTGTTGCAAGGTGACTTTGTATTGCCAACGTAGCAACTTTTGTACTACTTGGTCTTATGAACACTCCATTACTGTAATAAGAACGTGCTACAACTATAGTTTCTAAGTTTCCACGATATGTTAAATCGTAACGTAACGCATCAATGCTATAGCCAACATCAGCAAGCCATGCTGCTTGTTCTCCAGCAGTAAGTCCTGTCCAAACAGAATTGTAGTTAGTATTTAGGTATGCTTCAATTTCGTCAATTATAAATTGTTTGTTAGCAAAAACTAATCTACGAGCATCAAAGAATCCTGTATCGTATCCTGTTGGATCTGTAATTGTAAATGATGTAGGATGTACACCAGATATTATAATATCTCTAATAAGTTCAGTACTTGCTTTTACAGCATTTGTCCCTGAAGTAATTTCTTTAATTTCTTCTCTTATATGATTAACAGTAGCTATTGTAGCAGTTAACTGATTTTCAATAACAACTTCTGCAGAACTAATAGCTCTACGATAGGACATTCCTGACTTAAGAGATCTAAATTTACTACCAAACATTATGTCATAACGTAATCCGTCAATTATATATCCAACGTCTCTTGAACACTTAGCATGATCATATACAAATTCGCTATAGTTGTCAGTGATAAATTGTAATACAGCAGGAACAACAGTAGTATCTGCTAATACATCATCAACATCAGATTGAATAGCTGCTGTTGCCCAACTGTAGTCTGGATATGTTTTAGTTGGAATACTACTTAAACTTCCTGCATCAATTGCACTAATTAGTATATCTAATAGTGTTGCAGCTTCAGCTTCTTCAGTAACTCCTGACATATAGCCAGTAACAATAGTTTTTAATTCTGTCATTGCTGCAACTTCAATTTGACGCTGACTTACTGGTAAAGTACTTGCCCAACCGTCAAAGTATGCCTTAGTTACTTCGATAGTTGCACTATTACCTCCGTACTGGATATCATAGCTAAGTGCATCAACAATGTAACCTGTGTCTCTTTCGCATACTGCTTGATCATATGCAAAGTTTGGATAGTTTGTATTAATCCAATTTGTTACATCTGTAATAATGTCAGCTCTATTTGTTTGTAGTTCAGTACGTGCTATTGTTTTATTTGTTACACCGCCTGGATCAGTCCAGTTAATTACATCTGCTGCGGCAGTGCCGTTTTGAATAATATCAATTACTTCAGTCCAATAAGCAGTATTTCTACTAATAGCAGTTGCATCATTTAGTAACGCTTCTACTAAGTCACGTTCTTCAGTAATTGCGCCAACTGTTTCTGTTAACTGATTTTCAATAACTTCTTTGCTTAAACTTCTTCTGTATGATAGACCATCTCTAACTGCATTATAGTTAGTTCCTAATGCAATATCATATGATGCGCCTGTTTGTAATAAGCCTGCATCTCTACGACATTTTGCACTGTCATATTTAAATGTTCCAAAGTTACTATTAACATAATCAATAACTGATTCCTGTATGCTTGGTGTAGCTGTTATAATACTGTTATTGATAGTAGTTAATGACGAAGCTACCCAAGTAGTGTCTGGAAGTATTGGTGTTGCTAGTGTGCCGTCTGTATCAATAGTATCATAAATTTCTTGAATACGTGCTTCTGCAAATGTTTCTGCGCCTGCACTACCTGCTGTACCATCTGTATTTTGTGTTTCTGTATTGCCTGGTGTAGGCGTAATTGTAGTTTCTGTAATTACATCGCCAATAATTGATTTAAGATGAGCATATGTTGCAAGTGTTTCATCTTTTTTACCAGTACCGTAAACTGGACTACCGTCTACAAAATAACTTCTAGCTGCAACTGTTGTTTCTAAGTTTCCGCCGTAGGTTAAGTCATATCGTAACGCATCAATAATATAACGTGTGTCTCTTTCACAGTTTGCAGTATCAAAAGTAAACAATGCATCAAATGGTGCAATTACATTATCAACTTGGTATTGAATCCAAGCAGTTTGTTCTGCAACAATAAAATCAACATTTGCTTCAAGTTGTGCAACAGCATTAGCAAATCCTGAATCGCTTGCATTGTTTGTACCACTTGTAGGTGTTGTACCAACTTCTGGCAATGTTGGAACTATATCTAAACCTTCTACTAAAATATCTGCAAGTAATTTAGTACTGTTGTTTGTTCTATCAGTTGCAACTGTTGTTCCGCCATAACCATTTATAAAAGACTGCGGTGTTATATTTCCAGCTGTTGGTGCAATTTCAATATTTTGCATTAACTCAGGAATAACATGTTTAATTCTATTCAACGCACTTGTTGTTTTATTTTTATCATTTGCAAGCAATTTAATTGCAGGTGCAGGCTGTACAACGCTTGTACGTAGTTCGTCACCTACTACCGCAGTGTATTCTGGAATGATAATTGGAAGAACTTCATTATAAGTTCCTGTTTTTAAGAATACAGTAGTATTTGGGTTTGTTACTGTGGGAATAGCAGTTGCAGAACCTGCCTCAATACCATGAGTAACAATATCTATCATATCGCCTGCTTTTTCAATTGCAACAGCTTCTGCTTCTAGTGATAGATCAATAATTTGTGTTGCTCTATCTTCAAATGGTATTGCATTTATTGATTGATAACTAACAGGTTGTTGATTATTTAATACATCAATAACAATATTTTTTAAATGTTTGTATGCTGCAACGGTTTGCTCTCCTTGAGATCCAAATGTTCCATTAATGTATTCATTACCTGCAGGTGTGTAATAAGATTTAGCTGCGGTAACTGTTTTTAGAGTTCCGCCTCTTGAAATATCATAAATTAAAGCATCAACAAGATATCCAGTATCACGTTCACACTTAACAGTATCATATGCAAGATTACCTTCCATACTACCTGAAGTTGTAGTTAATACTAAAGGTATACCACTATTTTGTATTGTACTAATTCTAAATGTAGTACTTGATTGTACAGTGTCAACATAGTAAATAGTTCCAGCAGTTACGCCACCTAGTGTGCCATCAAAAACAATTGGCATACCAGGACGTAGGTTAGAAGTATCAGCACAAGTAAATACTTGAGTTCCTGTTGTTGAAGCAGTAACAATAACTTTATATGTATAAGTAATCCATTCTGTTACTTCTTTCATTAAAAATTCTTTGTTGTTTTTTAGAATATGCTTTGCTTGTGGATTTAAATATCCATCACGCACTTGTTCCATTGCATAACGTACACTTGCCCAAGGCTTATCAACTGTTAAACCTGATGCTGGAGCAGGTTCATTTGTACCTAGTGGGCCTACATATACAACATTGTCAATTAGGCCGTAGTTTGCCCAGGCCGGTGCTCCGTCTGTAACACGTAAAATCTGACCGTCGATACCAATTGGTAGTCTTGTAGGTCCATTATCACCGTAATAAACTAAATCACCTTGTGTAGTTAACGAAAGTGCTTCAGAACCTAAAGTTAATAAGTTCCAATATGTAGCAGTTACATCGTTGTCAGGGCGATTGCTTATTGAAGCAGTATGCTTGCTTACACAAATAAAACTACTTGCACCAAAAAATACAACATCGCCTTTTTCGTAAAGAGTTGTTGCTTTCCAAGTTGACGAATTACCAGTTGATGTAATTGTATCAATTGCACCTGCAGTTGCTCCAGTAACAGTTACTCTAATATCGTTAGCAGGAGATGTACCTCCAACATTTGCTCCCGAAATAATAATAACATCATTTTGGTTGTATCCTGTACCTGCAAAACCAGTTGACACGCTAACTGTATAAACAGTATTTGATTTAACTACGTCAAAACGTGCTGCTGATCCTGAACCAATTTCGTTAGTGCCACTTACTTGTAGGAAAGTTTCTGTACTAACTGTCCAATTAATACCACTATTTAATTGACTCCAATCTGCGTCTGTTGTTATGTCTGCTGATCCAAGATTGTCTGCTAATGCAACAAAGGTGTTGCCTCCTAAACGCACAACATCACCAACTTTGTAACTAGTTAATGCTGACCAATCACCTTGGAATTTAAAACCAGTAGTAAATACGTCCCAGTCATCTGGATTATTTGTTGGTTGACTATTTGTATTATTTGTTCTAGCAACATAAACATAGCCACCGTAAGTTACAGTATCGCCAACTTGGTAATTTGAAATAGAATTCCATGAATCTTCAAATTGGAATCCTTCAATAAATACTTCCCAATTAGCTTCATCTAATTCAAAATCATTTGATGTATGAGGAGCAGTGGCAATCCAAATATTGCCGCCGTATTTAATTAAATCATTAACACGATATCTTGTAGCAGTAACCCATTCGCCTGTGTAGACTAATCCGTCACTAAACAAAGTCCATTTAGCCTGATCGTCTTCTAATCCTAATGCAGAAGTAGCAGCAGAAACGTGTGCTTCGTTACATACATAAACATAACCGCCATAGCGTACTAGGTCATTAAGTTTATATCTTGTAGCAGTTGTCCAGTCACTTTTCCAATCAAAAGAAGTAGCAAATTCTGTCCACTTTTCTAAGTCAGCTTCTAGACCTAAATAATTAGGAGCACTAAATGTTGCCGATGTATGGCCAGTTTCAGCAATATAAACGTTTGCACCATACTTAACAACATCACCTGGTGCATATTCAACTTCTGGTTCCCAATCTGCTTTCCAGCTAGTACCATCAGATACAATATTCCATTTTGGAATAACATCTGTAAAGTCTGTATTGAACTCTGTTGATGCTGTGTGATTTTTAATACATATGTAAGATTTACCCCCAAAACTTACAACGTCATCAGCTACATATACTGTATTTGCGGTCCAACTGCCTTGCCATACAAAGCGTATTCTACCTAGTTTAAATTCTGCCATTTAATTAACTCCGTGTTCATGTATTTATCTTATTGCTGTCCTGAGCGTGTTGGATCGAATAATGTCTTAAAGAAATATGACATTGCTAATCCGTCACCTGCCCAACCGCTATTACCAAATGCACCACTTTGGTTCATCTTTGTTCCTATTTTAATTTGCCAGCCTTCGGAACCTTCTTCAACTGAAGAAGTAATTATATCTGGACCACCTACTTTAACAGTACCTGCTTGTAATAAGCCTGTAAATGTATCTGAACCACCTTGTGATAATCTACTTGTTAAGTATGTTCTAATTGCTTTTTGAGTTGGTACTAAATTATTAGAGTTAGCAACAAATGTGCCATCTGTACTAAACTGTGTAATAACAACCGGCGAGCCACCAAGTGCAACACCACCAATACTCAATTCACTCAAACCATCTAGTCCAAACTCGTCTGCACTCAATGTAACAATACCAGTCGCCTGTTCAACAGCAAACAAGTCACCAACTCTAAAGTTACCGTCTTGGTCTGTTGAACTATAGAACACACGCCCGTTATTTGTTTCTTGAACTTCGTCTTGCGGCTCTAAATTTGTATTCTCTGGTAACCCAGGATAGTTTGATTGTATTTCGTTACCAAAACCAATATTTAAGAAGTCGTGGTTTGTTAAACGCACTTGACTAAACCTTGAACGCATTGTAAATGCTGTATCGTGTTCTGGTGAGTCTTGTTCAGTAATTTGTGGAGATATTTGTATATCACATGCTAAGTTTGGAACAGTTGTACCTCTTAATACCGTTGCTTTTGCAACTCGATATACAGTATCGTCCCAATCAAACTGAATATTATCTCCAGGTTGTGGTAATCTTGTTAAATCTTTAACAATTATTCTTAACCCTGTTTGATATGCATCTGAGAATCCTGCACCTCTAATACTAATAGCAGTAGAATTAGTATTATATCCAGTACCTTTATTTGCAAAGGTTGGCGGGCCAAGAACTCCATTACCTATGCGAACTTGCGTAATAGCTTCTTTAGAGTTATTTGGATCTATTATAGATATAGTAGGCACTGTAGCATAACCTGATCCTGATTGTTGCATACCAATACTTGTAAGTGTAGTATTATCAACTGTTACTCTTGATTGTGCTCTTGAGCCTGTAGATATTTTAGTTACAACACCAGAAGAGTCAGCAGTTATAAAATATCCCTTTTTAGTTGTGTTATCAAAACTAAATCCTAATGCAGTATAATCTCTAACCTGTCCGTTTAATACTTTCCAGTTAACGCCGTCTTCACTTTGACAACATATACCATCTTCTACGTTTAATACTACAAATACTCCGTTACCATATGAAAGTAATGTTCCTCTTACAGTTAAATTTGAAGCATACCATGTTATGCCATCAAAACTGTATACTGCTGATCTTTCATCTGATGAAATAGCAACAAATCTTCCGTTTCCATACTGTATTTGAGTCCAGTTATTAACTGTAGAGTCTTGTGAATTATCTAATGTTCCTTCGCTCCAACTATTGCCGTTATCTGTACTATACTTAATAGTATGAGATGACCCAGATATGGCAACAAAAACTCCGTTACCATAAGCTAAATCAACCCAGTCATCATCACCAAAAGTAAAACTATTGTAACTCCAAGATGCGCCGTTATTGGCTGACCAAGCAATAGTTTCTGATCCTCTTGCAACAGCAACAAATACTCCATTACCATATGCTATTGATGACCATTCTTCGCCAGGCTGTAGTCCTAACAAGTTTGTTTCTAACCAAGTTACACCTTCAGATGCTGAATATAAAACTCTGCCAGATGTTGAAATTAATACCCAAGTATTATTTCCGTAAGCTGCATCTGCCCAAATAACAGTTGCTGGATCATCAGCGATCGTAACCGGTAATGTAATTGGAATATCCCAGTTTTCAAAGTCTGATGTACTTACAGCATTGGAGCCAGATTCTGGAAATGCAATTGGATGAAATCCGTTTGATCTAATTAAATTATATGTACCTGAAAGACTGCTTGCAAATAATTCCTGTGTAAACTCTGGTCTATCATATTTAATTCTAGGTTCAACGTTATATATTGATGTTGCATCAAAATTAGTAACTAACGGTGTTCCAGGATTAATATGATCCCAACCTACTGCACCAATTTGCATTGAACCAGTATCAGTAGCAAGTGCAACCGGAAGTCCGCTTCCTTGAGTAGATTCAACTGTGAATTCTTTAACTACTGTTGAATCATCAACATCTAATGTTATTGAAGTAATATTAATTGCTCCGGCAACCGGTGCTGTTTCTACGGTATTAGCTGTTATTGTTAATCCAGCATTTGGAATTTGATCCCAATCGCTATCTAATGTAGCATATAGAGTTCCTTCTGTTACATCTTGAAGAGTTAATATTGTTCCAGCTTTTACATTTTGAATGTGTTGTAAAAATGCGTTAGTAACACTTGCATCAAGTTCAATTGTGATAGTGTTTACACTCCAAGAAGTTGTTGATACATTCCAGTTACTAGTATCTGGATATGTTGTAGTAGGCACAGTTTCAAATTTATCTAAAACATAATATGTTTGATTAGTAATTCCGCCATAAGTTTCTGTATAGAATTGACCTCCCATTGTAGCGCCACCACCTGAAGTAACTGTTTCTTTTTCGCCTGGCGACACACTTGCCATTGTTCCAGTATCAGTTGTAACTGTTACTGTATTAGCAAGTGTTCTAACAATAACACTTCCTGTAGCATTTAATAATGGAACTGCTGATCCTGACGGTGTTTCTGATATTGTAAATGATGTAGCATTGTTTACAACCTGAATGTAATACACCTTATCATTGGTAACTCCGCCAAATGTTGTTCCTGATAATATTATAGGAGTCCCAGTAATAAATCCAGCTGTACTTGTTACTGTAATAAGGTTAGATGTTGCTTCTGTTGCTGTTGCTTCTGTTGTAATTACAGAACTAGAAACTGTAAAGTTTGTACCATCAATAATTTCGTTAATCCAGTATTGTGTTTTTTCTGCTAGGCCGCCTAATGCACCTGATTTAAACACAACTGGGTTTAAAGGAATTAAAACAGAAGTATCTGCTGTAGTAATACTATTATCACCTGCATCAGTTGCAGTAGCGTCAAACTCTATCTTGTTATTAGAAATACTAAATTGTGTATCATTATAAATTTCGTGAATATAATAAATATCACCTAATGTAATGTCGCCTAAACTTGTTCCAGTAAACTGTATTGGATAAGCTATTTCCATATCTGCTGTAGAATCTGCTTTTAAATAACTAGTATTTGAAGGATAGTTTATTGTAAAAGGTGCTACGTCAGTAGTAAGTACAATCGGAGCGCCTTGTGGATCTTCAATGTTTACGTTATTTAATGGCCAAACACCACCGCCTAATGTAGTTGAAATTTGAATTGTTTGGTCGTCAATTATACTAAGAATATAATAGTCAAATCCTGTAATTACACCACCAAAAGTTTCGCCTGTAAAGTTAATTTTTTGATTAACTCTTAACTTAGCAGTGCTTGTAACATACATATAGTTGTTTAAATCACCTAATGTACCCAATACTTGTAGTTGATCTTGAGCAGTTGAATTTATGTTAACATCAAAATATGTTGGTGTAAATTGAATTGGTTGTCCTGGATACACTGTGTGGAAATCTGAGTCTGAACTCAATTCAAATCTATCAGTAACTGAATTTGAACTAATAACTTCTAAACTATCAAACGATTCTTTTAGAACATACGCTCTTTTCAGTGTGTCGTCGTAGCGTGATATTATTCCATATTGTCCAGCACCTAAACCACTAGAAACGATCAATCTCATACTTTCATATTCTGCCGGTGTTGCAACTTCTGATCCAGCAAGTGTTAGATACTCATCATTACCAGTTTGTGCATTATTAGATTGGAATTTATAACCAAGTCCTCCTTTAGCAAGTGTATCATCTTCTAGTATACGAGTTTGGAAAACGCCTCCACTTCTTAATTCGTCAGCTATGATAGATGCATCTCTACCTGCACCGCTTACATTTACATTTGCATAACCTGTTGGTGTATTATCATCTGTTTCTAAGAAGAATGTTAAGTCGCCTATTTGTACTTGACTTCCATAAAAGTTTGTAGATCCCGAAATACCGTCAACACCACGAGGATATAATCTAAATTTTAAATTTGTATTTTGTGCAGTTTCATCCCAAAACGTAAACGATATTCTCCACCATCCATCTTCAACAAAGTCTGCGCTATACGAAGTAGCAATAATTCCTCCGTCTGGTGCTTCTAACATACTCAATTCTTCAGTATCAAAATTAAATCTTGCAATAGATGTTTTAGTATCATAACCATTAAAGACTGCATGTATATCAAAATAAGGTGCTGTTTGTTTTTTAGCATATATACTTGCAGTGTAAGGTAATGCACTACCTTCTGGTACTGTGCCTTCATGCGATACAGTTAAAATAGATGTAATAGACAAGCTAGTAACAGTAACAACAATGTCATTTGTTCCAGGAGGAGCACCAAATTCTTGGCCTGAAATGTTTATTTGGTTTCCAACATCGTAACCACTTCCTCCATTATTAACTGCAACTACATATCTGTCGCTAAACACAGTAACATCAAATGTTGCATCAATACCTGAACCGTCAATATTCGTTCCTGCAATATTTGTGTATGTTTTACCTTGTGGTGCAATATTTCTAACTTGCTCTATATAACTACTATCCGTTAAACTTGTAATGCCTTCTATTTTCCAAGCAGTTTCGTTTTCAAACGGTGTAGTTGCTGATTTAGTAATATTAAGATTACCATCAGTTACCCAAGTAGTATCTAAGAAATTATTACTTTGACGCATTAAGTTTGTTGCTGATGTATAATATTCTTCACCAGCATGACTGAATTGTATTTTTAAAATTTCAGCATTTGCACCTAATGCACCGACTGCACTAGCTTGTGCTTGATTTTCTCTGTTATTAACTTTACCTGTTGCTGGAATTTCATTGACATCAAACCCTTCTGCAATACAACCATATTGACCATAAGATGAGTTACCATTAGTAGCACGAATTCTGCCGCCGTCTTCTGCAAAGTACCCTGCATAGTTATAATATGAGAATACAGAAACACATTCAACCAATGCATCGCCGCCTGTACACCAAACTCCTATACCGTCTGATATAATTTGTGTAAAGTCGTTACAAACAATTGAATGATTGCCACCGTTATGTAATGTGCTGTCAATTTTAAGTCCAGTACATCCTTTACCAAAGTTTGTTACGTTTTGAATGTATGGAGATCTGCGTGTAATCCAAGCAGTGGTGTCATCTGGATCTGTTCCAGGATCTAAACTTACATAGGATCCGCCTGTTGGACGTCTTGTTTCATACTCATTTAGCTCTGTTAATGTTCCTAACAATCCTGTTAATGTCATATTACGAATGCCTGTAGCATTTTGTACATAGAACATATCGTTTAATGCATTTCCGCCATAAACATACATATAGCCAATATTAGTTGTTAATTCAACTGGTGGTCCGTCTGGTGTCTCTGCAACACTAAAAGTAGTATCAGTAATACTACTGCCAATTACATAATACGTTTTTCCAGGAACAACATCACCAATAACTGTACTAATTTCATCTACCGGATTTAAAGAAACAAATTGTACTCTAGAATTATGCTCCATATTAACAGTTGAGCCAACAACAAATTGATTAATAAATCCAAATGTTCTAGTACAAAGTGTATTAATTATATTTGCAGGTTTAACTGCTGCACCGCGTAATTCGTCTCCGTTTAATGCACATCTTTCAGGAAGTACAATTGGTAATATTTCTTCGTATGTTCCTGACTTAAGGTTAATCGTTGTATATGCGCCTTGATTACCAGGTGGAATATTTACTGGAGTACCTGATTCAAGAGGCTCTCTAATAATTCTTTCTAAACTATTAAGTATTGTAATAGTATCATTTTCAATAGTTAGCGCATTATTAAAATACTGTGTTGCAAAAGGAATAGAACCTGGAACATAATCGCCGCCTAGTCTATCTGCTTCTAACTGTTGATAATTTACTGTTGGAGCAACATTTGTTAATGCGTATTCCATATTATTAAATAATTGTCCAAGAACTGCTGAATAATATAATGCTTGATCTGCAACAGTTTGGTTAGTAAATTGGTTTGTGCTTTCTAAGTCAAAATATGCAAGTGCATTGCGCACTGTTTCTGCATTTTGTCCTCGAGCAAGATCAGTTACTACTCCATCAAATGTAAAACGTATATCTCTTTTTGTAGAAAATTCATCAAAATCTACAGAATCACCAAATGGTGGATTTCCTTGATTTTGTTGATATAAAAACCAATAATATGTTTCTTCAACAACCCATTCTTTATTTGCTTCGAGTAGTGCTTTTTCGTTTGGTTTGCGTGTACCTTGTGCTACAAGATCGCAAGCATATTTAATTGTTTTCCACGCAGTATCTGGGGTTGTTCCTCTATCTGGTAAATCAATTCCGTTAGTAGCAACATAGTATACATTTGGTGTAAAATCTGTTTCTTGCCAAGCAGGTAAATCTCCAACTACTTTTAAAACATTAGACTGATTGCCAATTGGTAATGCAGATTTTTCTCCATTAGCTTGTACTATGATATCACCTTTTTGTGTTAATGCATTTGTTTTATCGTGTTGTAAATACAAAACCCAATAATTATGTTGGAAATCAGTATCTGGACGATTTACTAGTGCAGATGTATGCTCTCTAATACATTGATAAGTTGCATTACCATAATAAACAATATCATCTTGATTATAAAGACTTCCGTCTGTCCATTTACCTTCCCAATTAAATCCTGGAATCATTAATTCCCAGTAACCATAATTAGTACCAACAAATGTTAAGACAGCACTGTCAGTAATAGTGCCATCAGGTGCATCACTTAATATAACAGTAGAAATATCTCCGTCTGTAGTAATAGATTGAACTGTTTGACCACGTGCAAACCCTTCGCCAATTACTGTCATACCAACAGTAATTGCTGCTGGATTTGTTGAGTCTTGTGTTTCTAATTTTAGTGTAGTTCCTGATGAACCAGCTTCTTCGTAAACTGCATTAATTTCAAAATTACCTGGTACTATATTATTACTATCGTTAATAGCAACATATAGGTCACCACCGTAAGTAACTACATTACCAACTCTATATTCAGTTGCACTGTTCCATTCGCCTGTTACGTCCCATGCTTGACTAACTAATTCCCAAGCGTCTGAAGAGTCGCCTGAATTAAAAGAAGGCTTATTATTAATATTATTAATAACTAAAGATTGATACAAATAGCCACCATAAAGAACAACATCTCCTGGTTGGTATACTTCTATATCTGACCATACTTGTCCAAAGTCTAAACCTGGAACCCATAGTTCCCATTTATTTTCATCAAAGGTTTGATATAAAGGAACATTTGATGAATAATCTACTAGATCAATTGCTGGAGCATGTCCTTCTATACATTTGTAAACACTAGGACCATACTTAACTAAGTCTCCTAATTTATAGCGTAGTATAGAACTATCTTCACTTGAAGTAGCATATTCGCCTCGCCACTGTACACCTTCTTTAACTAGTTTCCATTTAACTAAAGTACTATCAATACCAAAATAATCTGCTTCAAGACCTTCTAAGTCAGTATCTGCAGATATGTGAGAAATTATACATTCGTATGCTGAACCGCCGTATTGAATAATATCGCCAACACCATAAGTAGTAGCTGATGTCCATTCGCTTTGCCAAGTTTTAGATTCTGCATAAACGTCCCACTTATCAATATCCGTATCAAGGACCGCACCTGCTACGTGTTGTGTGTTACATTTATAAACAATACCACCAAAAATTACAATGTTATCTAAACTATAAAACGCAAATTGCTCCCAGGGACCTTTCCAAGTTTGCCCTGTCATCATTAGTTCCCATTTAGGAATAGTATCACTTAGATCACTATAAAATCCGTTTGATGTGTGTGGTACTAAGCATACATATGCTTTACCTTCATATTGAACAATTTCGTCTTTATTAAAGACTTTCTCATTTTCCCATTCTCCTACCCAGGAAAAACGTAATCTACTTATTTTAAATTCAGCCATTGTGCGGTTCCTATTTGCTTTCTACGTCTTATTTATGTGACCACTTGAGTAGGGTCATAAACATAGGCTTGGTTAATTCTCACTACTAATTCGCCTTCTTCATTTACATAATAATACGCATTTTTATTATCCCAACGATATTGATCCCATTGTAAATTATTGTAAGGACGACTATGATCGCTTTCTAATCGTCCATCAAAAAAGTCAACTCCATATTCAAATTCTGTAAAGTCATCTGCAGATGAACCTGGATTGTTTACTGTAATTGTATCAGTATCTTTAAGCTGATCAATCTTTGCAAAAAACAATGTACCATTTTCTGTTCTACGCAATGCATAAAAATATCTAGGCTGACCTTCGCCTAATAATTCTGATATACCTGGTGTTTGACCTACGTAATGTGTTGATGCCATTTTATATCTCCTTATACAATCTCTACTGTACTTAGAACGCAGTCAATGCTTTCATCAACATTTGATCTTACATACAAATTATTGTTTGGTGTTAAAATTAATTTTTCGCCGCCATTTAATACACGTAACGATGTGTTAGGTGGTAAAATCATTTCTTTTGCATAATATCCTGTAGCACTATCTGCATCTCTTAAAGTAACATCTATCAACACAACACCGTCTGTTAAGTTTGCTAAACTGAACCCAACAACAGTAATTCTGTTATTATCGTTCGTTGCAAGAACTTCAGTTGTTTCTGTTCCTATTTGTGTTACTACTTTATTTCTAAATGTTGTTGCCATATCGTTATCCTAATACTAACACTGTTGACAGTGCAATCTCTTCTGCGTCATTTCTTGTTATACCAGAAGCACTACCTGCAACTGATACCCAGTTTTGTCCATCCCAAATTTCAACACGACTATCGTCAGTATTAAATCTCATTTGTCCTAGTTCACTAAAACTTAACGGAGGACGTTCACCGCTTGAACCTACTGGAATTACTACGCCGTATGTGCCATCAAATTTAATATAACCGTCCCCAGTGCTTGTAAATGTTGTAATACTATCTGAAACTCTGTTAGTGATTATATTGTCTTTAAATGCAAAATTATCAAAGCGTACTGAACCAGTTCCGTTTGCTGTAAGTTCTAAGTTTTTATTTCCATTATTTGTAGTAATAACATTTCCGTCTATGGTAATGTCATCTACTTCAATTTCTAATGCTGATAGACGATTATTATCAATGTCAACAACAACATTATTGTTAACATACATTCTAATCTTGTTATCATTTGATCCTTCTGTAGATTCAGCAGTAATACGTGTATCGCCGTCTAAATCTTCTACGCCTTTTAGGTTAACCCAATTAGTACCGTTGTATCCTTCATAACGGTCTAACTCTGTATTAAATCTAATATAACCTTCTACATCTGCAGGACGCTCTGCTGTTGTACCTGATGGAAGTTTTAATCCTCCAGTTGCATTGATATTTACTACATCATTTCCTGGAGTAATATTAAATTCTCCTGTTGTAGTTATTGTATTATTATCAATACTAAATGTATCTATTACAATAGACCCTGTACCAGCTGCTCTTAATTCTAAATTACTGTTTGATACAGTAGTAGATATATTATTATCATCAATAAATATATCTCCTGTACTAAAACTAGTTGCAGTAATATCACTTGTACTTGTAATATTAGAAACTGTAATTAAACCATTAACGGTTAAATTATTTGTAATTTCTACATCGTTGCTAGGAACAAAAATTAAACCAGTGCCGTTAGCACGTAATTCTAAATTTGCATTTGATTCTGTAGTAGTTAAAGAATTTCCGCTAAGTGAAATTTCTTCAAATTGTATAACACTAGCACTAATAATAACTTCGCCTGTAACATCTAAATTACCAGTTAAGTTAATATCACCAATTTGATTTACATTTCCTATATGTGTTATAGTTCCATCTATATTAGTATCTTTTAATGTAGTATTTCCGTCTACTGTTAAATTTTGTGATAAAACAACATCATTGCTAGGAACAATAACTTCACCGGTTCCGTTAGCACGTAATTCTAAATTACTATTTGAAAGTGTAGTTTTAATAACATTATCATCTATTAAAATATCACCAGTACTAAATCTATTTGCAGTAATTGTTCCTGCACTATTAATATCGCCAACTGTAATTGTCCCGGATACATAAAGGTCATTAGTAATTACAACATCGTTTTGCGGTACAGAAATTTCACCGTAACCTGTTGCACGTAAATCTAAATCCGAATTACTTAATGTTGTAGTAATAAAATTATCTTCAATTTTAATATTTTCTAATTGTGCTGTACTAGATAGTGTAAGGTTTCCGGTAATACTATAATCACCAGTTTGTGTAGTATTACCAGTTTGTGTAGTATCACCTATATGAGTAATATTACCTTGAACAGTAACATCTTGTAAACTAGTAGAACCTGCTACATCTAAATCTTGCACAAGATCAACATCGTTGTTTGGAATAACAACTTTACCAGTTCCATTTGCACGTAAATCTAAATCACTATTTGATTGTGTAGTTTCAATATAGTTGTCATTAATTAAAATGTTACCTGTAGTAAAACTATCTGAAGTAATTAAATTTGATACTGTTACATTGTTAGCGTTAATATCATTATCAACAGTTAAGTCATTAACAATTTGTACATCATTGTTTGGTATTAATATTTTTCCAGTTCCACTAGCACGTAGTTCTAAATCTGCATTTGAGCTAGTAGTTGTAATGTAGTTGTCGTCAATTAGAATTTCTTCAAACTGTGCTGAACCAGTAACATCTAAATCTTGTGTTACTGTAACATTACCGTCAACTGTTGTATTACCAGTCTGAGTTAAATCTCCTACTAGTGTAAGTGTACCTGTAATATTTGCATCTGCAAGATTAGTTGTTCCGCTTACAGTTAAATCGTTGTCAATTTGTACATTGTTGTTGGGAACAAGTATTTCTCCAGTTCCGTTGGCACGTAATTCTAAATCGCTGTTAGACAATCTAGTTTCTATATAGTTTTCACGTATTTGAATATCGTCTACATTAATTTCATTTACAAATAAATTTTTCCAAGTTTTAGTTGCAGTACCTAGTGTATAAGTGCTTGCAGTTTTTGGAATAATGTCACTGTCAATGCCTGCAACAATTTGAATAGTGTCTGTTGCTTCGTCACCAATTGTAATGTTGCCACCAATAGTAACATTACCAGTTACATCAAGACTTCCTGTTACATTTACATTACCATTTAGATTAACTTCGCCGCTGCCTGCTTCAAAGTTAGCATCTTGTGTAAGTGTTTGGATAGTGTTGCCACTAATGCGCCAGTCACCAGTTTCAATCTTAGTACCATCTACAAAAGTAGTATTGCCACCTGTTGTAAATGTTACACCGTTTTCTGTGTTAATTTCAAAATCGCTTACTGCAAATGTTACGTTACAAGTTTCTTGATTTACATAAAATAAATCGCCAACACGGAAGTCACCTTTGTGGTCTACTGAGTTGTAGCGGATTTTAGCACCTTGACTTTCAACAATTTCGTTTGCTTGTATTACTGTGTTTGGGTCGTTTGTAACTTCTTTTCCGTTGCCAATGTATGCAAGATTTTGTCCTATAGCATACATAATAACACCTGGGCCTTGCCCAACTAATCCAAAATTACCGTAAACTGATGCAGAAGCAATTAAACGTACTTCTGCACCAAATTCACGTAAGTCGAAACTATCAATTGTTGTTGCTGTTGCTGTGCCGTCTGTAATGCTTTGTGGTGTTAAATCAAACCCATCTAATTCTAAGTAATTGCTAATGTATAAATCATTGCCGTCTACTTCATCAATTGTACCTGTTAGCACAGTTGATGCGTCAGTTGAAGTAACTGTAAGTGTATTGCCTTGTGTAAATGTGCCTGTAACGCCGCTTAGTGTAAGTTTAGTTCTACCCGCTAGTCTACGTCCATCTTTGCTGTCGTATGCATACATAGAGCGATTAGCAAAATATGTGAAGCTGTTTAGCCACTCAACTCTAGCACCGTTGGTCATTGTAATTGCGTCAACGCCAGGTGTAATAAATGTTGCTGAATGGAATAGTAGTGCTGTATTTACAGAACTTGCTGTGCCGTATGCTCCGTCAATATATGCACCTTTACCAGCATCGCCTGCGTTAAATCCTCTAGGATCTGATACGCTTGTTGTGCTACCGTTTGTAATTACAGTAATGTTTCTAATGTAAGGTGAACGACTAGTTGCTTCGTAATCTGTTGCATAACGGAAGCCGTATCCGTTGTCTGGGAACGTTCTAGTGTCATTGTTGCAACTAAATGTTAAGTTGCTTAGGAAAACATCATTACCGAGTGTTGCTGCTGGTCCTGCGTGTGTAACAACTAATACGCCTGTAGTATGTGTATATGTTGCACCAGTTACAGCATAATCAGCGCCACCAATATTGATAGTTCCGCCGCTAACATAAGTATGAGCAAAAGGAGCAGTGCCAACATTAACGGTTGTACTTCCTGCTGCGGATCCTGTGACTTCAAAATAATTTCCTCCACTGTAAAAACCAGTGAGTGTTAAATCTTCTACAGTTGTTTCGCCGTTAAGTAAAATAGCGTCATTGTAACGTGTTTCTGTTGTTGGCTGAATAGCTACACTACGAATGCCTTCGCCTTTTAGTGTAACACCTTGTGGAATAGTTAGTGGAAATTCTTCTGTATATATTCCTGAACTAATAAGAACTGTGTCTCCACTTTGTACTAAATTATCAAGAGCATATTTTATACTACCAACTGGATCAAGTATATGATCACCTGAATTTGTATCGTCACCATTAACAGCAACGTACCAAGTATTGCCGTGGCGCAGTGTTAAATCGACGCCATCTAAATCTAAATCAGCTGTGGTAATACTAGAAGCAATAAAGTTTCTAGCCCATACATCGTGCCATTCTTTGCCGCCAGCAGTTGGATCACTACCTAGTTTATAAGTATCTGTTACATCAGGAATAATATCTGATGCAACTTCGGCATTAAAGATAACGTTGTCAGTGTTTGCGTCACCAATGTTGATGTCGCCGTCTGCTGTGATGTTTCCACTAGCGTAAATGTTTCCATCAACATTTAGATCGCTGTGAACATTAACTGAGCCTGTTCCATTAGGGCGCAGTTCTAAATTTGCATTTGAATCGTTTGTTGTAATAGCATTACCTTCAATATCAATGCTATCTATTCTTAATTTATTTAAAGATACAACAGTATCAAATGTTGCTAAGTTTAGGTATGGTTGTGTTGTACTAATAGTATTGCCATTAATGTTAATATCAGCAATATCAGCATTATTAGTAACAATTAAATCTGTAGTTTGTGTAGTTCCGTTGACGTCTAACTCATATTGAGGTGTTGCATTGTTGATGCCGACACGTTGATTATTATTAGCAACGTTTAGATATAATAAGTCTGTCTCGAAGGCTAAATCAACCCCGTTTCTCACGAGATTGGACTTCAAGAGTGGACCTGATATGCGACCAACAGCCATCTTTTCTCCTCAATACGGGGATCCTGTCCCTCTACCCAAATTTTCAGCTTGCGCTCTTTGCCGGATAACCACAGTTCGTCCTGCCACGGATTGGTCTTCCTTTGTGGCATTAATAGTATTTATCGATTATTTAAAAAAGGGGTTACTTACCCAAAGATTAGAGTATATTCTAATATGAGATCATCCATCTCATCTGCTGAAATTGTTGCAGCACTACCTGCTGCTGTAACAAACGTATTACCATCCCAGGTTTCAAGTATAGTATCATCAGTGTTCCAACGCATCATGCCAACTTCTGGCACAAATGGAGGACGCTCTGCATCTGAACCTGCAGGCAAGCGAACTGCATTTGTATCAGCAAATTTTATTTTTCCGTAGCCTCTATTAGCAATCGCTAAAGCACCATTATTAGTGTGGTGTATAACATTATTAGAAATGTCTATATCATCAATTCTTAAAATTCCAGTTCCGTTAGCACGTAATTCTAAATCACTATTTGACAAGGTTGTTTTAATAGAATTATTTTGAATTAAAATATCATCAACATCAAGGCCGTGGATATTTAGACTATTAGAATCAACTGTACCAACTAGTATATCATTTACTGTAAAGTTAATATTGTCGTTAGTAGGATGAGCTGTTACACTTGTACGTCTATTATCTGAATATATTCCATTAAAAGTTATCGTGTTGCCGTTATTAAATGCTTCAAATAAATTATCAGTAGTATTAAATCTTATATTATTAGTTGACTCTTGTCTTTGAGCAAAAGTACCTACTGGAATCTTTAAAGCAGTGTTTGAATTAATATTAACATTGTTTGTTGCATTGATATCAATGTCAGCAACACTAGTTCTAATTTCGTTATCTTTAAAATATATACCTTCAAATCTAACGCTTGAATCTACAGTTCTTAACTCTAAATTACTGTTAGTATTAGTTGTTGTTATTACATTATCAAATATTTTAATATCCGAACTTAATTCAAACGAATCAGCTTCTAACGCATTGTCAATATTAATAGTAGAAGCATTTAACGTTCCTAAAGTAACATTATTTTTAAATCTTACATCATTACTTGGTATAGTTAAAATACCAACACCGTTTGCACGTAATTCTAAATCTGCGTTGCTGTTAGTAGTCTCAATATAATTGTCGTTAAAAATTATATCATCAAATTGTATTTCACTTTTAATGTTAGATGTACTTACAGTAACAGTACCTGTTACTGCTAGATCGCCTATTTGATTTCTAGTGCCAGTATGTGTAATATCGCCTGTTATTGATGTATTTTTTAAATTTGAAGTTCCGTCAACTGTTAAATTGTTAGTTATTGTAACATCATTTAAAGGAACAATAACATTACCTTCTGCTCTTAATTCTAAATTAGCATTTGATATTGTTGTACTAATAAAGTTATCATCTATTTCAATAATACTGTCAGTAATAACAATTTCATTTAGTTCTAAATCTCTAGTTACAGTAATATCTGTTGTATTAATAGATGCTGTAAAAAGGTCTTGTGCAACTCTTACATCATTATTTGGTATAATAACACGCCCAGTACCGCTCGCAACTAAAGTAAGATCTGCTCTATAATAATCGCCTAAGAAAATATTACTATTATATTTTCCTGGATTAGCAAATTCATCTTCTAGTAATTGTTCAACTGCATTATGCAAAAACATATCAACTGTATCGTCGTTAGATGAACCGTTAGCAATATATTGTAACCAAGCAAGGCGATCGCTTGATGTTAATGTCCCTGATTGGTTAACATCAACATAGTTGTTGTTTTGTAGGAAATTAATAAGGTTTTGTTCAGTTTGAGCATAATTGCCAATTGGGCCTAGTGTACCGTTAACTATTAAATCAATAATACCTGGAATAGATTCTGTATCAGAAATATATGCAGGATTTAATCTTAAATCTTCTCTATAATTCTGTATTACATTATTATTAATATTAAAATGTGAAGTAGTAAATTCATTGCTTACTGTTAAATTTCCATCAATATCTACATCGCCAGTTTGATCAACATCGCCAGTTTGTACAGTATTTCCTGTATGAGAGATTGTAGTTGTAATATCTACTTCAACCGGAGTAAATGTTGTAACGTTACCAATGTCTTCAAACATTGATACATTATCCCATTCAACAACAGTATTAACAGCACGGAAAATAATGTCAATTGCTGTAGTTTGTGGAACAAATGATGCTGTTAATAATTGATCAGGAACAAGTCCGCTAGTTTCATTCCATTCAAATAGCGTACCTACACCAGATTCAAATATTCTTAAATAGAAAGGATTGCCATTAGATACACTTCTAAATTGTGCTTCGAAGTCGTAAGTTTTTCCTGCTTCGACTGTAATTTCTTGTGATACGTTACGTGCAGCACCTGTAGCATTTATTTGTAAATTACCGTTTACATCATTTGCGCTACCGCCACCTGTTTGCGACCACCCGTTTACATTATTATCAAAAGTTCCGTTAACTACTAATTCTGGACCGTATTCGTAATTAGTTGTATCATCTTCAAATCTAGTAGTTCCTGCAACTGTTAAATTGTTTGTAATATCTACAGAAGATTCAGCATGTACTGTTCCTGTTCCGCTTGCACGTAATTCTAAATCTGCGTTTGATATTGTTGTAGTAATGTAATTTTGTGTAATTGTAAGATCATTAATATTTGCTTGATTGAATGCAGTTTGTAACGTATTATTAATATTGCTAACTGTTATGTTATCAGTAGATAAATTGTTTACAATGTTTACATTATTATTTGGAATAAGGACTTTGCCTGTACCAGCTGCACGTAATTCTAAATCTGCGTTTGAAGTAGTTGTAGTAATAAAATTATCGTCAATTAGTATTTCTTCAAATTGTGCTGATCTAGTAACGTCAACATTACCAGTAATGTTAAAATTAGTTGCAGTTCTATTTCCTGTTTGATCAAAAGTTCCTACATTACTAAATGCACCTGCAAAACTTGCTGCTTGTAAATCAGTGACTCCGCTTACTGTTAGATTATTTGTAATGTTAACATTATTACTAGGAACATAAATTAATCCTGTGCCACTAGCACGTAATTCTAAGTTTGCACTTGAAACATCTGTTGTTAGTACATTTCCGTCAAAGGTTATATCACCTACTTCTAATTTAGAAAGCCAAGAATTTAACCAAGGGCGTTGTACTTCTCCTAAACTATGTGTTAAATGTTGATGAGGATTAAAATCTTGTTCAAATTGAACATTAAAAACTAATCTGTCTGCTGCGGTATCTCTACCAGGCTGATCTCCTGCAATATTAAGTGTGCCGCCAAAACTAAAGTTATCAATAATATCTAAGTTACCACTAACATTTGTATTATTGTTAATATTAATTGTTCCTGTTGCACCTTGTAAATTTAAATCTCCAACATTAGTACTGATAGTGTTGTTAGTAATTAATATATCACCTGTACTAATATAACTACCATCTAATACTGTAGTTCCGCCAACAGAATTAATAACCATACCAGTTATTGTGTCAATACTAGCAGTATCAATATTAAGACTTGTATTTCCTGTTTCTAAATCAACAAAGAAATTATCTCCAACTCTAAAGTTACCAACTTGGTCTGTAGACACATAATGTATTTGTCCGCTGTTTAGTTCAACTACTTCGTTTGCTTGTATAACTAAATCTAAATCGTTTGTATTATCTGTGCCTGCGCCTATGTATGCAAAGTTATGTTGTATTAGATACATTAGTGTATCTGCACCATCTGCTACTGTGCCGTAATTACCGTAAATGTTTGCCGAACCAATTGAACGTAATTCTGCGCCGCCGTCAACTCCGTTAAATGCATATAAACCTCTGTTAGCATAATATGTAAAAGAGTTTAGCCACTCTACTCTAACATCATTTGTCATGTTTATAACATCTGCATTTGGAGAAATAAATGTACAACTATGAAACAACATTGTTTTGTTAGTGCTTAGTGCATTTACTTCTGATCCATCAATCCAGGCGCCGCGTCCTGCATCGTTTGTTACATTTGGTGTTGTTTCGTTTGTTAAAACAGTTATATTTTGTATATAAGGACTGCGCTCAGTTAGCACTGCGCCTGGTGCTAATCTAAAAGCATATCCAGTATTGTTTACATTATCGTAATAAAAGTTTTTAATGGTTATATCACTAATAGTTGTATTGTCGTTTAAATGAAATACGTCTTCACTTTGACTACTAGTGTCAGGCATAATAACTGTATTACGAATATCTGATCCAATAATAGTAACATTATTTGGAACTACTAATGGTAATGCTTCTTGATATTCTCCAGGAGAAACTTTAATTGTTACTGGCTGTGTTCCACTTGCTTCTGCTGCTTGTAAAGCTCTTGCAATAGTAGCAAACGGTGACAACATATGATCACCTGAATTTGCATCATTGCCTTCAACAGCAACATATAATGTTCCGCCGTAACGTAGTTTGATATTAACAAGACCTACGTTTAATTCGTCTGTTCTAGCAAACTGTCCGTTTACTAGATTAGTATATAAGTAATGCCATTGCTTTTCTTCTGAACCTAAATTAAATTGATTAGACTGATCTGGTATAATGTCAGAGTTTATATCAGAATTGAATGTAACGTCATCAGTATCTTGATCACCTAGTGTAATTGTACCTTCAAAAGTAATATTGCCTGGTGTATGTATATTTCCATAAACATTGAGATCATTTATAA
>Ga0181569_10000228_pt1 | contig 42267 bp, 34 predicted proteins | sample 101ome_19_FD_132452 | JGI IMG/M metagenome (GOLD analysis project Ga0181569, IMG submission 132452) | Coastal salt marsh microbial communities from the Groves Creek Marsh, Skidaway Island, Georgia - 101405AT metaG (megahit assembly) | ecosystem: Environmental > Aquatic > Marine > Intertidal...
AGCTGGGTCAATCCCTCCATGGTTCCGGTTGCCGGCATCCCCTTTCCGTTTGACGCGGAGCGCATGCCCGAGATGCCTGCTGCGCTGGCAGGCACTTGGGTAGGCAGTGCGTACTCGGGCTATCGCACCGAGGGGACGTTGGAGCGCGTCGACCGCCTCCTAGACGTTGCTTCCCGCTTTGCCCAAGAGCGGGACGTGCCCATCTTTTGCGGCGAATTTGGCGTATACATCCCCAACAGCCCTTCCGAAGATCGACTGCGCTGGTACGAAGCCGTGCGGCTGGGCTTAGAGGCGCGCGGTATCGCCTGGACTACGTGGGATTACAAGGGGGGATTTGGACTGTTTAAACGCGGTAGCGACGAGCTCTTTGCCCACGATTTAAATCTGCCTTTGCTGCGTGCGCTGGGGCTTAACGCGCCTCTGCAGAGCCCGTTTGAGCGTCGTCCACTCACGGCTGGTTTTGCGCTGTATGAAGACTTTATCGGACCGCGCGTTACGGCTTCAAACTGGTCGGGGGCAGGTGAGGTAGACTATTTCTGGGAAGGAGAGCCGTCCGCAGGTCGCTACTGTATGCGCTGGGAGGGGGTCGAGCAGTATAACCACTTGGGCTTTGATTTTACCCCTGATATCGATCTTTCCGAGCTAGTCGAAGCGGGCTATGCGCTATCCCTTTCCGTGCGCGGCAACGCACCTGGCTCTTCCTTTGACGTGCGCTTTATGAACGGCTCTGGCCAAGGCTTACCTTGGCGTATGCGTCGGACTGTAGACGAGGGTGTAGCGCGCTGGGACGATACGTGGCAGCAGGTGCGACTACCGCTGGATTCGTTTGTTGAACACGGTGCCTGGGATGGAGCCTGGCACGAGCCAGAGGGGCGCTTCGACTGGTCCTTGGTTGATCGACTGGAGATCGTGGCAGAGCATCACGATTTGGTAGGGCGGCGCTTTCTGTTGGACGATCTGCGCATAGTGGCTCCAGACGGCACGTCCGTGGCGCTTTTGGGGCCCGATCAGGAGATGGATTACGCGCTCAAGGCCAACTACCCCAATCCGTTCAATGCCGGCACGGTAGTGCACTACAGGTTGGGCAAGAGAGGCTCGATCGACCTAGGCGTGTACAATGCCGTGGGTCAACGCGTGCGCACGCTAGCGCGCGGCGTCTTGCCCAGTGGAGATCACCGCGCGACGTGGAATGGTCGCGATGAGTTTGGCCGCGATGTGGCCAGCGGAGTATACTATTACCGTTTGCAAGCAGCCGATTTTCTGGCTGTTGGAAAGATGACCTTGCTGCGCTGAGCGGAAGACCGTAGATGGGTCGACGATTGTAGCGCAGTGCCATCTCAGGAACCCCCATTGGGAGAAATAGATATCGTGCAACCGATTGTTATTGGTGCCGGACGCGGCAGTCGCCTCAATGCGCTAACCGATGAGCAGCCCAAGTGCTATGCGCCCATCGGTCGTCGACGTATCCTAGACTGGCTTTTGGAAGCGCTGGAGGAGGCCGAATTGCCCGTCCCCGTATTTATTGGTGGATATCGAATAGAGCAAATCCGAGCCGACTATCCCCAGCTTGACTTTCGACACAACGCCGACTGGCCCAATAACAATATTCTAGCGTCGCTTTTTTACGCCGAATCAGATATGGATGCCGGCTTCGTGTGCTCCTACTCTGATATCCTCTATCGGTCCTCTGTGGTGCAGCGCGCATTGGCGCATCCGGGTGATATCGTGCTCTGCGTCGATACGGAGTGGCGGGCCCGCTATGTGGATCGCTCTCAGCATCCGGAAGACGACGCTGAAAAAGTGATAGCCGACGGAGATAGAATCGTGCGCATAGAGCGCAGCATTGGTTCGGAGCAGGCCAGCGGAGAGTATATCGGCGTCGCGCGTTTCAACGAACGAGGCGCACGGGTCCTGCGCGACTACTACCGTCGAGCACAAACGGCATTTGCCGGTTCAATATGGCGCGATGGCACTTCCTTCGAAAAGGCCTACCTGATCCATCTTTTTCAGTATATGATAGAAGACGGTGTCGACGTTCGCATGGTTACGACGGACGGCGAGTATATGGAGATTGACACAGAAGAAGACTATGCGCTAGCCAACGAGCGCTGGCCGCGAGAATACGGAGACTAGATGTCGACAATAGATCACTATGGGACGCTGTTCCCTACTGCGGTGGTGGGATCGATGCCGCGCCCCGATTTCGTGCGTGAGATCGTCACGGGCGGACGCAGCGAAGACGCGGTGCGACAGGCCGAACTGATGAATCGCGCCGTAGCCTATATCGTATCGCTACAGGAGCAGGCAGGTATTGATATCATCAGCGATGGAGAGTGGCGTCGCGCGTCCTATATCGGCGTTATCGCCGAACTGGCGCACGGTTTTACGCTTGGCCAAGAAGACGGTCGGCCATGGACGATTGTCACGGATCGACTCGAAGAGAAGAATCCGGGCTTTATCGCGGCCGAGGTGCGCCATCTAAAGGCCGTTACCAACCGGCGTATTAAGGCGACGCTGCCCGCGCCTGCGCTGCTGGGCGAACGGATGTGGGATGCGGAAAAGTCCTCCGTGGCCTATCCTACGCGCCGCGCTTTTGTAGAGGCCTGCGTTCCCGTGCTGCGTCGCGAACTGATGCTGCTGCGCGACGAAGGCGTCGACGTCGTGCAGATAGACGATCCGCATCTGTGCTTGCTGGTCGATGATTCGGTGCGGGCACAATATGCCGATGCCGACGGGGAGGCCGCGTTTTCTGCAGAAATGACCAATGCCGTCGTGGAGGGCATCGAAGGCGTTCAGCTGGCGGTCCACCTGTGTCGCCGGGCGGGTGCACGCGTACGAGGAGAGGCGATGCACACGGGCGGATACGGGCCGATTATCCGCTATTTGAATGCGCTTAAGGTGCATCATCTGACCATGGAGTTTACCGCGCCGGGGGCTGGGGATACGGAAGTGTTCAGCGCGCTGCGCGACGACTTTGAAATTGGGCTGGGCTGCTTGGGGGTGCATCCGGGTGAGGTGGACTCGGTGGAACAGATCGTAGAGCGGGTTGAGCGCGCGCTGCGCTACTTGCCCGCCGAGCGCATCGTGCTGAATCCGGACTGCGGGTTTGCACCTGGGTCAGCCGCCCGCGTCGACGCGGAAGAGGTCTACGAGAAGTTGAAGAACATGGTGGAGGCCGCCCACCGCCTGCGCGACCGGCACGCATAGCTTCTATTTACGGCCTTGCCTGTGTTGGAGAGGCCAATTACCCCGTCTATATTGGCCCCTATGCAATGGATTAGATGCACTCTAGTCTTCGCGCTGCTCAACGCCGTCGTTCTATCTGCAGACCAGCTTCGCTTTGACTCGGCTGCTCAGTGGAAAACGTGGGATTTGCCGGGCGGTGCTGTGGAGGTCCTGCCGAGCGGAATCGTACGCCCGGTGGCAGTGCTGCGTCACGTCAACGCCGCGCGCAACGCGCGCGATTTCGGCGGCGGTGTTCGCGGCGCTGGATCAAATCGCGCGCTGGCGGGTGCGGTTATTGATGGAGACGAGAAGACCGGATGGGCGCCTCGTGCCGGCGGCTCAGAGCGCGATGCGTGGATTGAGATCGATTTGGGTCGCGCCGTTTCTGCCGAGTGGATCGAACTCGTGTTTGACGAGAGTGCTCCCCCCTTTGAACTGTTTGAGATCCTCGTGTCCAACGGGGCGATGATGCGCGATGAGACGCGCTCATTTGTCGAGGGCACGCTGGTCTACCCCATCAGCCGTCGATACGTGGAAAACCGCCGCCATCGCGTGCGACTTGCGTTGGAAGATCCCGCTCAATCGCTTGTTAAAAACGTGCGCGTTCAGGTCCTGCAAACCCCGGTAGATGCGCGCTTGACTGAAATCGTCGTGCAGAGCTTTGGCGACAATTTGGTGCTGGGCGCGATTGATCGCGGTGGAGAAGTGGATATTGCCGTGGAGGTAGATGATCCACTGGCCATTAGCAAAGGACGACTGCTGGCCGCCGTTGACGGTCTGGTGACTACGGCTTGGTATCCGACGGGACGCGAGGTTAACGCGGAAGACACCTATGCGCATATAAAGGTTGATCTGGGCGCTTCATACCGAATTGATCTACTGCGTCTGATAAGCAGCGTGGGAGGTCGATTCGACTTTCGCTTTTATGAATTGGAGACGTCCGACGGTTCGCTGGCGCCCGATGGATCGCTCGTTTGGCAGAAACATTTTTCCGGTGTGCAGACAAACCTACCGGCTCGACAGGGGCTCGTCGACCACGCATTTACGCCGCTTCCTGCCCGCTTTGTGCAGGTGCGATGGAAGTTCTGGGACAGCAACTGTCAGAACGGATCTGCGCAGAATACCGGCTGCTTTGCCTCCGGGCGAACGCAGGAAGTGCAGGTGTTCGGCCAAGGCTACCCAGAGCAGGTGAGACTGCGCTCGCCCATTCTGGATTTAAACGGAGATAAGAACGTTCATGCGCTGCGCTGGCAGGCCGTCGAAGACGGGGCGGCACGCGTCGAACTGCGCACGCGTTCGGGCAACGATCTGGAAAGGGAAACGACGTTCTATAACCGCGATGACAAGCAAATCACGGAGAAGCAGTGGAACCGCCTGATCCCCTCCTTTCGCGGCCGCGTGGACACGTCCTTTGTCGTGGGCGGAGATTGGAGCCCTTGGAGCAGTTCGTATGCGCGTTCGGGACAGGGATTCCTCTCGCCTTCTCCCCGGCGCTATGCGGAGATTGAAGCCCGCCTGATTGCCGGAGATAGGGGTCGCGCGGCCGCCGGGCTCGACTGGGTTGCACTCGACTACTCGGCGCCTCTGGCGGCTCAGGTGCTGGGTGAAGTATATCCCGTTCAGGTGCGGCCCGGCGTAGAAGAGGAGTTTACCTACTTTGTGCGCGCGTCGCAGAGTGCGCGCGGCTTTGATCGGATTGCACTGGAATCGACCGCTTCGCTGCGCTTTGTCAGCGCATCGATTGAGGGGGAGTCTGTTTCCGCAGAACTGGGAGCGGAGCCGTCGGGTTTTAGCGCGCGCTTTCCGCGTCGAGTGCGCGAGGGCGAGTTGGTTGAGCTGCGCTTTGCTTCCGAAGTATTTGTGCAGGCTACGCGCTTTGATGCCTTTTTGCAGGACAGCGCTATGGGAACGGGCGTGCGCCAGCGCGTAGAGCCGGGCGATGCTACCGATCGGGTCCAAAGTAGCACCAACGCCGTGTACTTACCGCTTGACGGTGCTCTTTTTGTGAACGTCGACTTCGGCACGCAGTGTATTACGCCCAACGGGGACGGCGTTAACGAGACGCTAGAGGTGGATTTTGACCTAGTCAACATGCTAGAACATCGACCGATATATCTACGCGTATTTGATGCTGCGGGTCGCCGAGTGCGATCGATTGAACACTTGGCCGTCGCGGGTCCGCAGCAGCTCGTTTGGGATGGAATGGATGAAGGGGGACGGCGCGTGGTGCCGGGAATGTACGTCGTGCACCTGCTCGTCAAAGGGGATGCGCGCGATCAGAGCGCATATCGCACGGTAGGGGTGGCATACTGAGCATATTGCTCGCAGTGCGGGCGTTGCGTGTAAGAGTCGTCCTGCTTTAGTTAAGCGCGCAATAGATCACTCATACTCACACAGTTAACAGAGAGCTTTACATGACAGAACAGGTTCAAGCAGTGCCAACGGAGCCGGCTATTTTAACAACGACCGTCGGCTCGTATCCCGTGCCCGAGTGGCTGGTGGCCCTTCCCAGTGAACAGGCGGTTTCTGATGCCACGCGCGTCGTATTCGATACGCAGCGCCAGGCCGGTATCGATTTGCCGACCGACGGAGAGCTCTATCGGTTTGATACAAATCACCCGGATACAAACGGCATGATTGAGTATTTTGTGCGTCCGATGGGCGGCACGCGGTCCGCGTTTGGTCGCAGCGAAGTAGAGGAGTTTGCCGCGATGCAGACGATGGGCTTTCGCGCCAAGCCGGCAGCCGTTATTGACGAAGCGCTGTCTGAGGGTGGACTCGACTTGCTGTCTGACTGCGCGCGCGCCGCGGCGGTATCCGGAGGTCCTTTTAAATTTACGCTGACCAGTCCGTATATGCTAGCGCGCACGTTACTCGACCACCACTACGGCGATTTTGAAGAAATGCTCATGGCCGTTGCCGGCGTTCTGGGAGCGCAGGTGCGCGGTCTGCCCTGCGCCTGCGTCCAAATTGACGAGGCCAATATTCCCGGCAATCCAGATCACGGTCCCATGGCTGCGCGCGCAATCAACGCCGTGCTAGATCAGGTAGATGAAGGAACCGCGCGCGGCGTCCATTTCTGCTTTGGGAACTACGGCGGCCAGACGATTCAATCGGGCACGTGGGAGGCGCTGCACGCCTTTCTAAACGAGCTGCACTGTGATCATTTGGTCTTGGAATTGGCGCATCGGCCAGAAGATGATTTGCAGGCGCTGCGAGAGATCGATACGCGCGTCCAACTGGGTATTGGCGTGGTGGACATCAAGGTGAACCACGTCGAGAGCGCCGATGAGATCGCGCGCAGCATTGAAGCAGCCGAAGCGGCGGCCGGTCCTGGTCGCGTGCGCTATATACATCCCGACTGTGGGTTTTGGATGCTCAAGCGGTCCGTGGCCGATCGCAAGATCGCGGCGTTAGCCGCCGGCCGAGACCTGTATTTAGGCCGCTAGATACCAACGACAAAGCCGGCCGAACGCGCGGTGCGTTTGGCCGGCTTTTTATATCGTGCATGTGCGCTACCCGCTTAGCGCATATAGCCCACCGCCTCTTTGGCGAAGTAGGTGAGAATCATATCGGCACCGGCTCGCTTGATAGAGGTCAAGATCTCCATAACAGATTTTTCGCGTTCAGCCCATCCTCGTTCGGCCGCTGCCACGACCATGCCGTATTCACCCGACACGTTGTAGGCGGCAATAGGCACGTCAAAGGCCTGCCGCGCCGCCGCGATCACGTCGAGGTAGGCCAGCGCAGGCTTGACCATGACGACGTCGGCTCCCTCTTCTATATCGAGTGAAATTTCGCGCAGCGCTTCACGCGCGTTGGCCGGATCCATTTGATACGTCTTTTTGTCGCCTTTCTTAGGCGCTGAGTCGAGCGCTCCGCGAAAGGGTCCGTAAAAGCACGAGGCGTACTTGGCCGAATAGGCCAAGATGCCCACGTGGCTAAAGCCCGCATCGTCGAGGGCGACGCGCAGCGCACCTACTCGTCCGTCCATCATGTCAGACGGAGCGACCCAGTCGACGCCGGCTTCGGCGTGGGAAAGCGCCATTTTGCACAGGACGGCTATGGTCTCATCATTGACGATTTCGCCGTCGATTACGAGGCCGTCGTGGCCGTGGTTGGTGTAGGGGTCTAGTGCGATATCGGTTTGCACGCAGAGCTCGGGCACTTCTGCCTTAATGGCGCTAACGGCCCGCTGAATAAGGCCGTTGGGATCATGCGAAGCGGTGGCCCTATCGTCTTTTTGCGCAGAGTAGCCAAAGAGGTTTACGGCTGGAATGCCGAGCTCGTATACGTCCGCACACTCGCGAACTAGTTCGTCTACGGAGAAGCGAAACTGACCCGGCATGGATTCGATGGGTTGGCGCTGCCGTTCTCCCTCGGTAACAAATAGGGGCAAAATGAGGTCATCGGCGCGCAGGGCCGTTTCTCGCACGAGGCTGCGCACGCTTTCCGAGCGGCGCAGACGGCGCGGGCGGTGGGTGAGTTCCATGGGTATAGCTCTCCTGTATACGAGTCGAGTCAGTGCGCGTTATTCGCGCGCTGCTAAACCGCACGTATTGGCCGGTTATCAATGCAAAGAATAAACAAAACTTTCCACAATTAACCACGTTTAAGCGGTTGAATGCGAGTCGGCGAGTATTTTACGGGCTTTGGCAAAGAACGATGAGTGCGTTTACTTTCTCAATACACCTATGTCGCGAGGGCGCCGGATTGTGATAAGACGAATTGGTAGCGCGCTGGCCCTGCTGTGGGGCGTAGCGAACATCGACGCGGAGACGTTGGTAGAAAAGGCCTACGAGGCGGGTCAGCTCGATCTCGGCACGGCGCTAATATATCAACTGGAGGGTATGCGCGATCGGACAGATCTTCCGACTGCATATCAGGAGGTCCCGCCGCGCGCTTTTTGCGGCACGCCGCACGTCGTGCAGGCCATGGCGGCCGTGCCGCATCTGGACGCTGAATACGGTCGGCGTTTAGGCAAGATCGTGCAGCGTCGTCCCAGCGCCGACTTTGATGCCGTTTCGCCCAGCGGCCGGTTCCGCGTTCACTACGATATCGAGGGGTCTGAGGGCGTAGATCCGACGGACGGTGATGCCAACGGCGTGCCGGATTACGTCGATCTGACGATGGCCGTGCTGGATAGCGTTTGGGTTCTTCAGGTCGACCAGATGGGCTACAGTCCTCCCCCAGAAGATGGTGGAGTAGACGGCGATGAGTACGACGTGTACATCGTCGACCTGGGGCGCGGTGGGGCATACGGATTCACCTATCCAGAGCGCGCCGGTAGGACTTCGTCGAGCTATTTGGAAATCGACAACGACTACGCCAACCCCATATATCAGCAAACCAAGGGACTCGACGCGCTGCGCGTGACGATCGCGCACGAATTCCATCACGCGATTCAGTTTGGCTATTACCAGGGGAGCGATAGCATCTGGTGGCAGGAGAGCACGTCTACGTGGATGGAGGAGGTGGTCTATCCAGACGTTGACGACTATTTACAATACTTACCTAGCTTTCTGGGATCTCCTCACCGCGCGCTCAACTCGGGCAGTCGCGTGGGCGCGGATTTTCACATTTACGGTACGTCTATCTTTTCTCTTTTCCTCGAGCAGCGCTACGGACCGCACGTCAATCGACTCATCTGGGAAGAGGTTGGGCGGCGCGGCAATGCGCGGTTAGAGCACTTTAACCGCATGCTGCTCGATATACAGCCCGGCGGTTTGAGTGCCGCGCTGAGCCAGTTCGCAGTTTGGAATTACTTTACGGGTCTGCGCGCTCGCGAGGGGTACTATGCCGAGGGTGAGAAATATCCGCTCGTGCCCACGCGCGACCTCGAGGTCGACGATGGGGTCAGCGCTCGCGATGCGTACGACCTCGACGCAACGGCCAGTGCCTACGTGCGGCTCCAGCCGCGCCTGCGCGGCGGCGGTGTCAATTTATCGTTTAGCGCGGGGCGCGGTTTGTGGCGCCGTCAGCTTCTTCTCGTAGGCCCGGATAGCGTAGTGGTGCAGAGGCTGAACGACGAACAGACGAGCGTAGCTGGCTGGGATCAGTATCGCGAAGTCGTCATGGTGATTACGTCGGGCGAAGAGTCGGGCTTTGCCTACGAATATGCGTTGGAAGTAGAGTACGATCCCCAACTGACGGATGCGCCTCCGGCCCTCACCTCGGTGCTGCGTCCGCCTATGCCCAACCCCTTCCATGCGAGTTCTGATGAAGAGGTGCGCATCGTATTCGACTTGGCTAAGGCCAGCAAGGAGACCCGCATTTCCGTCTACGCGGCAGCGGGCGAGTTGGTGTGGCAAACGCCGCCCGCGTCGCGTGCGGCGCGTCAGGGCCATTCCGCTGTGTGGGACGGGCGCAACGCCTCCGGCAAACGGGTCGCTGCGGGTATGTACTATCTCGTTTTGGAAGCCGATGGCCAGATCGCGACCCGTACGCTCGCAGTCTTGCGCGACTAAAAATTCCGCTTAAGAAGAGCAAGAGAGCATTGAGCAGCCCGCTCGATGTCGCGCCCATTCAGGTCGTTTTTGCGCGTGCTCTTCGTTTTCTGGTTGCTCGTCATAAGGGTGGCGCAAGACCTCTAATAGCGCGCTGACAGGAGAGAGATTACCCTCTTCTGCCTGATCTATAACGAGCTGAGCCATGTAGTTGCGCAGCACGTATTTGGGGTTGGCGGCGTTCATGGTTGCGGCGCGTCCCGGCAAGACCTGGGCACAGTAGCGGCGCAGCCACGCTCCCAAGCGCTGCCGATAGTCGTCTGTGATCTGGGCGGGATCGTAGTAGGCAATCATTAGAGGAGCCATCAGCGCTGCATCGTCGGCAGCGCCCGCAGTCTCTGCGTCTACGTTGGCCAGCGCGCGATAAAAGAGCGTCATATCCGTTTCGATCAGCGGCAGTATAGCCTGTAATTCATCGGCTAGGGAGACGTCGTACTCGGCTATGCCCAGCTTTTGCGTGAGCATGCCGTGCCACTGTCGATCGTATTCGGCACGATAAGAGTCGAGTACGTGCTGCATCGATTCGACGTCTTTGACGAGGGGTAGCAGCGCCTGACCCAACTGGGCTAGATTCCAGTGGGCGATGGGCGACTGGTAGCTATAGCGATACCGTCGTCCAGAGGCGTCGGTGGTGTTGGGCGTCCATTCTGGATCGTAGTTTTCGAGCCAACCGTAAGGGCCGTAGTCAATGGTCAATCCCAAGATAGACATGTTGTCGGTGTTCATCACGCCGTGCACGAAGCCCACGCGCATCCAGTGCGCGACAAGGAGGGCGGTGCGCTGCACAATTTCTTCGTACCAGCGCAGGTAGGTTTCCTCGGACGGAGCGCCCAAGTGTGGAAAATCCGTGCGGATCGTGTAGTCGACGAGTCGTTGCAGCACGTCGTGTTCGCGCCGCGCTGCAAAGAGCCCAAACGAACCGAAGCGGGTAAAAGACGGAGCAACGCGGCAGACGACGGCGCCGGGTTCTGCTTTGGGATGGCCGTCGTACAGCATATCGCGCACCACGTCTTCACCCGTTGTTACCAAACTGAGGGCACGCGTGGTGGGCACGCCCAGATGGTGCATGGCCTCGCTGCAGAGAAATTCGCGCACCGAGGAGCGCAGCACGGCCAAGCCGTCAGCTGTCCGTGAATAAGGCGTGGGGCCAGCGCCCTTCAGCTGCAAGACCCAGCGCTCACCCTGTCCGTTAACGATTTCGCCGAGGTTGATGGCGCGACCGTCCCCCAGCTGCCCAGCCCAATTGCCGAACTGGTGCCCCCCATAGCAGGCGGCGTGCGGATCCATTCCGGGCAACGCGCGATTGCCGACAAATACGTCGGCAAATTCCTGCGTTTGGCAGAGCGCTTCAGGCAGGTCGAGCAGATCAGCAACCTCTCTGGAATGGGCGACCAAGCGGGGCCGTGCCACCTTTGCTGGTCGCACGCGGGAATAGCAGGCGGCGTGCACCTGGCGCACGTAGTTGTCTCCGATAGGGTCGGCCGGCAGTTCGTTTGTGAAGCGATTGTCAAAGTGCAGCGCGTCTTCCAGCTTTTCTGCGTTCATCGGGTTCCGTGCTGAGGGAGAGGTTGAATGGGGCAATCGGTGTTGGGTATGTTATCGCATCGACCGCGTGACGGTGTCTATCGGACCCCAAGTATATACGGTTGTCTCTACAATGCGAAAGGCGACCCGCGTGCAAACGCTTGGCTCACTTAAACGGGAGAAATGCCATGGTGCATAAGATTCACAAGATTGCTCTTGTCACGGACGATATTGAAGAGACCGTGCGCTTTTATACGCAAACGCTTGGGCTGACGGTGATGGAGCGCTTTCCCAACGGGGACGGCGAGGACTACGTCTTTTTGGACGCCGGAGGCATTATACTCGAGCTGATGCCACAGGAATCTACGGAAACCGCTCTCGGTTTTCATCATATATCGTTCGAAGTCGATAACGTGGATGAGAGCGTGCAGTCACTAAGAGACAAGAATGTTCCCATTGTCAAAGAGCCGTTCGACGTGGGAAGTGGTATCCGTATAGGCCTGTTTGAAGGCCCCAACGGGATGAATCTCCAGCTCTACCGCCGCGATCCATAAGCGTTGTAAGCGCGCCCCGTTTTTTGCGCTAGTCGAAAAATCCCAGTATGTCGACGGCGTTCTCTCGCGCCACGTCCTCGTTTAGCGTTACGCCCAGTCCGGGTGTTTCGCGCGTGGCAATATGACCGTCTCTAATGAGGGGGCCTTCGACCACGAGGTTTTCCCATACGGCACTGTCGAGATGGTGAAACTCCAGCGCTAGGAAGTTGGGCACGGCGGCACAGACGTGTGTCATGGCTATGGTGCCGATCGGTCCACAGATGTTGTGTGGAGCTAGCGGCATGTAGTAGAGATCGGCCATTTCCGCTATGCGTTTGCCCTCTGCCAGTCCACCGGCTTTAGCCATGTCGGGCGATACGATATCGGCCGCCTGCGTGTGGATAAGTTCGCGGAATCCAAAGCGCGTATAGAAGTTTTCTCCCGTGCAGATTGGCGTCCGCGATGCCTCCTTCACCTTTTTCATAGCTTCTACATTTTCGGCGGGCACGGGATCTTCTAGCCAGAGCAGGTCTATCGGTTCGAATGCTTGGGCTACTTTAATGATGTCTACGGGAGCGTAGGCCCAGTGTGCGTCAATGGCTAAATCGGTGTTTGGATCGAGCGCTTCGCGAATAGCGGTAACCACCTCGACAAAGTGGTGGATATGGTCGTTGCTAATGCAGCGGTTGTAGGGGTCGCGGCGATCGGGCAGCGGATCTATATCAAATTTAATTGCTGAAAAGCCGCGTGCCTCAACCTCTTTAGCCTTCCGTGCATAGGATTGTGGATTTTCCTCTTCTCCGGCATTGCAGTCGTTGTATACGCGGACTTGGTCGCGAAAACGGCCCCCTAAGAGTTGCCAAATGGGACAGCCCAGGGCCTGTCCGGCAATATCCCAAAGCGCCATTTCGATGCCGCTGATCGCGCTCATCACGGCACCTTGATAGTAGCCCGATGCCGACATAGAGCCCATCATATCGCGGAACAGCTTGTCCACATTGAGCGGATTTTGGCCGATGAGCGCGCGCGTTAGTCGAGGGTCTACGGCGATCTGGTGAACGCCCGCACCGTGATACGCTTCGCCGATGCCAACGAGGCCGCTGTCCGTTTTGACGCGGACTAATACCCATGGGAAGGGCTGAAGAAGCAGTGTGCCTACGTGCGTTATTTTCATGACGCTCTCCTTTGGCGCGAAAGATACGCAATGCAGTGGGGCTCGGCCAAGTATACTTGGCGCGCAGTGCATACGGATCTACATTTCCATTCCATACACTGACTATCAGGCGCAGCGCCAAACGCATTGGAGAAGAGGGAATGCCCACAACGATAAAAGATATCAAGACGATTCTCACGCGGCCTGAAGGTACGCCGTTGGCGATTGTAAAAATTATCACGTCCGATGACGGTCTTTACGGTTTGGGCTGTGCTACCTTTACCCAGCGTATCCGCGCCGTACACACCGCGATTGAGGAGCATCTCAAGCCGTTCCTATTGGGGCGGAATGTCGACGAAATTGAGCAAATTTGGCAGATGGCTATGGTCAATAGCTACTGGCGCAACGGACCGGTTCTCAACAACGCAATTTCTGGCGTTGACCAAGCGCTGTGGGATATCAAAGGCAAGCAAGCGGGCATGCCGGTGTATCAGCTGCTGGGGGGGAAATGCCGCGAAGGAGCGGCCTGTTACGCCCATGCCGACGGCAATACGCCGGAGGAAGTAGCCGAATGCGTGCGCCAGGTGCAGGAGTTGGGCTACCGCTATATCAGAGTCCAACTGGGCGGCTACGGCGGCCTGTCAAAGGACATCGCTAAACCCGAGGGCGCGCCAGAGGGCCACTATTTTGACCGCAAGCAGTATATGCGTGCGGCGCTCGAGATGTTTGAGTGCGTGCGCAAAGAGGTGGGGGACGAGGTCGAGCTCTTGCACGACGTGCACGAGCGACTGACGCCGATTGAAGCAGTGGGTTTTGCCCGCGACGTCGAACAGTTCAAGCTGTACTTCTTGGAGGATCCGCTGGCGCCGGAAGATTTGGAGTGGTTTAAAAACATCCGCCAGCAGTGCGCCACGCCCATCGCTATGGGCGAGCTGTTTAATAATCCGCGCGAATGGCAGCCGCTTATTGAGGGCAGGCTCATTGACTTCTTGCGCATGCACGTCTCTCAGATGGGCGGTATCACGCCCGCTAGACACGTGGCTGCCGTGGCCAATATGTACGGTATTCGAACGGCCTGGCACGGACCGGGTGACACGTCTCCGGTTGGGCACGCGGCCAATCTCCACTTGGACTTGTGGGCCCCCAACTTTGGCGTGCAGGAGTGGTATCGGCCCGAGTTGGCGCGGCGCAATCCGGAGGGCGCCAAGCTCAACCAGCGTTCCTACGACATGTTTCCCGGCCTGCCCGAAGTGCGCGACGGATACATGTATGCCAATGACGGTCCGGGCTTGGGCATCGACATCGACGAGGATCTGGCCGCTCGCTTTCCACTGGCCGATGCGGTTGGACGAGGCGAGCCAGCGCGGCTACCGGACGGCACGCCGGTGCGCCCTTGAGACGGTGCGTCTACGACCCCGTCTTCTCTCCCTGCCAGTCCACGATGTAGCGGCACATCCTCCGGCCCCGTTCCGACATCGCTTCGTACTGCGCCAAGGGCAGTGCGCCTTCTGATCCCGAGCGCATAAACCACGGAGCAAAGTAGCCCGCACTCGTCATGATCCGCGGTGCAGTTGAGCGGTTGGCCGTGCCGCCGTGCCACGTGCGCACGTCGCGTACGATGGCCGTGCCGGCTGGTGCGCAGGCGGCGGCTTCTCTCCAGTGGACCGGTTCATCCTCTAAGGCCGGCGGTCGGACCCGTGTGCGCTGGGTTCCGGGCACAAAGCGGATAGCGCCGTTTTCTACCGTAAAGTCCGTCATGAGGTAGTTGATCACGATAAAAGGCGCGGGCAAATCGTAGATATTGACTTGGCCAAGCGGATCGGCGATGACGTCGTTTATATCCGAGTGCAGATGTTGAATCTTTGCGCCGGGATGCGAGTAGTCTCCACCGGCCCCCGAGCATGTGTAGTCTGGGCTGCCCCAGATGGCATCGAGCACGGGTAAGACGGTGGGTAGGTCAACCAGCATGGCCCATTCTGGGTGGTGTATCAGCTGGCCAAAGGAGTAGCGCGCATAGCCGCGATTGGCCTCTTCAAAGGGCGTTGCGCGCTGCTGCTCCTCGACGACGCGCTGAGCGCCGGCCTGAGCAAAGGTCAGCTGGTCTGGGCTCAGCGTATCGCTCAGGGCAACGAAGCCATCGCGCGAGAAGATCTCGACTGCTCTTGTGATTTCGCTGCAGGGAACCAGTTCAATATCGAGCATACTACACTCCTCAACGAGATGTTCGGGACTAGAAAGCTCAAGCTTTAGTATAGCGTCAATAGCTTCATGTGTTGATTCTTGTCCATTCCATTAGGCGGCAGTTGCATCTGTATATACTATGCTTGCTGTAATTAAATTACACCATTAGCCAATGGGGACCTTGTCTTAAAAGTACGCGTAGGCCGCCATCTGCGCATGCGCGGTGGATCGAGTTTCCCAGCGCGTGCGATATACGTACCCTATCGGAGCGAATCGGTTTTTTAAAACCTTGGGGCAATGGTATTCCCATGCAACAAACTCCACAGCGCGGCGTATCGCTTCGGGCCGTTGGTATAGGCCTGCTCTGCTGCACGGCTCTTTCTCTGGGCGAGTCGTATGGCGTCCTCGTCGTGCGCGGCTCCGCCATGGCGGCCGACTACTCTACGGGTGCCGCCCTCGTTCTGTTTTTCCTGCTAACGCTCGTTCTCAACCCCTTAGCGCGCCTTCTGACCGGATCGCGTCTGGATAGCCGAGAACTGGCTACCGTCTACATCATGATGATCGTGGCCGCTGCGATTCCATCTTGGGGTTTTGTCATGAACCTCATCCCTTTCTTGGGCGGTCTCTTCTACTATGCGACTCCGGAAAACGACTGGGCGCACAGCATTCATCCGCACGTAGCCGATTGGCTGGTAGCGCAGGACCGCACGGCGATATGGAAGCTGTTTGAGGGAGCTGCTCGCGGTGAGCCCGTACCTTGGAGCCTGTGGCTAAAGCCCCTGAGGGCGTGGTTTTTCTTTATCATCAGCATTTATTTTTCCACGCTCTGCGTTCTCGTAATGCTGCGCAAGCAGTGGATGGAAAACGAGCGGCTGCTCTTCCCGCTGGCGACGCTGCCGCTGGAACTGGGGCGACAGGAGCGGGATACGTGGTTGCCGCCGCTGCTGCGAAACTACCTGACGTGGATTGGTTTTGCGGTGCCCTTTGTTATGTACGGCATCAATGGTCTGCACTCGTACTTTAACTTTTTTCCCTTTATACAGCTCAACGCCTACGTGCGCTTCCTCCGAGACTCTATTGGACTCAACCTGCGCCCGCGCTTTGAGGTGATTGGCCTGTCGTACTTGCTGAGCTTAGACGTGTCTTTGGGCGTGTGGTTTTTTGCCTTCTTGTCTATCCTGCACTCGGGCGTCGAGCGCCTGCTGGGATGGAGCATTGGTCCGGGACAGCCCTACTCGATGCCCGCTACGCCAAGCGTCGCCCACATGGCCCAAGGTGCCATGTTTTTCCTGGTATTCGCCAGCATATGGTCGGCGCGCCGTCACCTGATCGCCGTTGTTCGATCGGCCGTAGGACGAGGAAGGCCGATCGACGATAGCGGAGAGATCTTGTCGTATCGTACGGCCGTATTTGGTTTTATCGCCGCCTCGGTCTTTGCCGTTGTGTGGCTGTCACAAACGGGGTTGGGCTACGGTAGCGCGCTCTTTTACTACTTGCTCTGCATCGTCACTTTTATTGGCCTTGCGCGGATTGTCTCGCAGGCGGGCCTGGCCTACGGCGTTTCTCCCGTGGCGCCTCCGGTTTTTACCGTTACTGCGCTGGGACCAGACGTGCTGGGGCCGAGTGGGTTAACGGCGCTGGGTATGAACTTTCCCTGGTCCGCCGACCTGCGCACGTTCGTCATGGCTTCGACGGCTACGGGGCTTAAAATTGCCGAGGTGACGCGTCTGGAGTCCAGGCGACTTTTCGTGGCGATTGCGCTGGCCATTCTGGTGACGCTCATATCCTCTACCTGGATCATTATGACGCTATCCTACGCCTATGGCGGGATTAATTTGGGCGGTTGGGGGTTCGGTGGGCTGACCCAACTGACGGGCAATTGGATCGCGCATAATATCCTCAACCCAGAGGGCGTGTATGGCTGGCATTTGGTCTACACTGGGATGGGGAGTGCGCTGATGGCTGCGCTCACCTACCTCAAGACGCGCTTTGTAGGTTTTCCCATTCATCCTATTGGTTTGGCGTTGGGCTATACCTATCCCATCAGCCAGATATGGTTCTCCGTGTTTATCGCCTGGCTGCTCAAGGCGGTCATCCTCAAGTATGGTGGGGCCAAGGGATACCGCCTACTGCGTCCCTTTTTTCTCGGTATGGTGCTGGGTGCCTTCGGCGCGGCCGGTCTTTGGCTCGCGATCGATGCGTGGGGGGGGAACGCCAATTGGTTTACGCTATAGCGCAGTGAGTGGAACCTGAAAAAGAAGTGCCTTATCCGGCTAATTCTCACAGGGAAACCGCGTTCGTCGAAGCAGTGCTCTGGCGGGCGAGCGCTATTTCAGCTGCGAAATTTTCTTGACAAAGTATATGCACCCCGTAGCTTTTCCAGTCTACACACTACACAATTTTGTACACTTTTCTAACCTATTCTGAACAAGAGGAGACTTGAGTTATGAAATTCGAAACGCTTTGCCTGCACGCAGGCCAAGAGCCCGATCCTACCACGCTGTCTCGCGCCGTGCCCTTGCACCGGACCAGCTCGTACGTGTTTAAAAACACGGAACATGCGGCCAACCTGTTTGGTCTCAAAGAGTTGGGCAATATCTACACGCGCATCATGAACCCAACGCAGGATGTGCTAGAGCAGCGCGTTTCCGCGCTGGACGGCGGCATGGCTTCGCTTGCGCTGGCTTCGGGGACGAGCGGCATCTTTTACAGCGTTATCAACCTGTGCCAGGCCGGTGATGAGATTGTTGCTGCCAACGATCTGTACGGCGGAACGTATACGCAGTTTAACGATATCCTGCCGCAGTTTAACATCAAGACGAATTTCGTCGACCCCAAGGATCCTGAGAACTTTGCCAAGGCCATTACGCCCAAGACCAAGATGCTCTACTGCGAAACGGTGGGGAATCCTGCGCTCAACATTGCCGATATATCGGCAATCGCCGACGTTGCGCACGCACACGGTTTGCCTCTGGTAGTTGATAGCACCTTTACGACGCCGTACCTGCAGCGTCCGATCGAACACGGAGCCGATATCGTGATACACTCGCTGACCAAATGGTTGGGCGGCCACGGCACGGGCATTGGTGGTATCGTCGTCGACTCGGGTAAGTTTGACTGGCAGTCCGATAAATTTCCGCTGATGGTCGAACCCGAAAGCAGCTACCACGGTGTGCGCTGGGCGTACGATTTGGGTCCGCTTAGCCCATTGGCCTTTATTCTGCGCATGCGCGTGGTGCCGCTGCGTAACTTGGGTGCCTGCATTTCGCCAGACAACGCTTGGTCTTTCTTGCAGGGCATTGAGACGCTGCCGCTGCGCATGGACCGCCACTGCGATAACGCGTTGGCCATCGCCAAGCACCTGCAGGGACACAGCGCCGTTGAATGGGTGCGTTTTCCCGGCTTGGAAGGCGATCCCTCCTATGCCCTCAACGAGAAGTATCTCGACGGTAAAGGTGGCTCAATGGTCGTATTCGGCATAAAAGGAGGCGCGGCAGCCGGAAGCAAATTTATCGACGAGCTGGGCCTCTTTTCACATCTGGCCAACGTGGGAGATGCAAAGAGTCTCGCGATTCATCCCGCCACTACGACGCACTCGCAGCTGGGTGAAGAGCAGCAGCTGGCCGGTGGCATAACGCCCGAGTTGGTCCGCCTGTCAATCGGTTTGGAAAATGCCGCAGACCTGGTGGAGGATATCGATCAGGCGCTGGCCAAAGCTACGGCCTGAGGTCGGTTTGGGTTTAGAGCAAGATGAGCGTTGTGGAATCGAGTCCGTAGAGACTCGATTCCACACCTTTACGCACCAAGATACCCTAGCGCTGCGCAGCGGAGAAGCGCTAGGCCCTATCACCTTGTCGTATGAGACCCACGGTCAGCTCAACGCTGAGCGCGATAATGCCATTCTCGTTTTTCACGCTCTTTCGGGCAGTCACCACCTGGCCGGATACACGACCGAAGTGCCTGACGTGGGAGCGCGTTGGAACGAAGAGTGCCACGTGGGCTGGTGGGATCGCTTTGTCGGTCCGGGCAAAGCCGTGGATACAGATCGCTTCTTTGTCGTGTGCGCCAACTACTTGGGTGGGTGTTACGGATCTACGGGCCCGTCATCCATCAACCCGAATACGGGGCGTCCCTACGGAGCGAGTTTTCCTCACGTTCGTGCAGCGGACGTAGTCGATTCTCAAATACAGCTGCTCGACCACTTGGAGATCGACAAGCTGCACGCGGTGATTGGTGCTTCGCTGGGCGGGCTGATGTGCATGAGTTTGGCTACGCGCTACCCCGAACGCGTGGGCATCGTCATTCCCATCGCCGCCAGTCTTGATGTCAGTCCACTTCAGCGGATTCACAACTTCGAGCAGATCTGCGCCATTGAACAGGATCCGCATTTTCTCGGAGGGGATTATTACGATGGTCCCGCGCCGGAACGGGGCCTGTCCCTGGCGCGCATGATCAGCCACAAGGCCTACGTTTCTCTCCACACCATGGAAAATCGAGCGCGCAAAGAAGTGCAGTCCAGCGCCAGCGATTTCTCCTGGTATCCCATGGCGGATCCGCTCGAGTCTTATATGATGCACCAGGGGCGAAAGTTTCTTGAGCGCTTTGATGCCAACAGCTACGTGCGCATCGTCGATATGTGGCAGCGTTTTGATCTGCTGGCCGAGGCGGGCGCGTCCTCTATGGACGAACTCTTTTCGCGCTGTCGCGAACAGACCTACCTGATATTCAGCATTGACTCCGACGTGTGTTTCTATCCCCATCAGCAGGAGGAAATGGCGCGCGCTCTTAAAGATGCGGGTGTCGACAACATGCGGATTACGGTGCACTCTGAGAAGGGGCACGATTCGTTTCTGCTCGAGCCCGAGCTCTTTACGCCCCACTTATCCCACGCGCTGAATAGCTGAACGGCTACGTCACTTAGTCGACGTCGGGGCGCGGCGGGTTACCCCAGTGTCCCGAGGGGTCGGATCCACTGACAACAATGCCCTCTCCCTGCCAGTTCAGCAGCGAGCGGACTTCGGCCGCTGCGTAGCGCAGCGTCAGTCCTCCGCGCCGCCTGTTAGACGTATTGACGCCCGATCCGTGCAGGAGCAGGTCGCTGTGTAGAGAAAACTCACCGGCCTCTAACGCATCGTCGACGGGCTGGCCAAAGCGCTCGGCGTCCTCGACCGTTTGGTTGAGCACGTTGTGCTCGCTGGCGTCGCTCGTGCGGTATTCTAAATGTCCCTGTATATGAGATCCCGGTATAAACTGCATGCAGGCGTTGTCGGCATCGGACGTATCGATGGCTAGCCAACAGGTAACGGTCTTAGAGGGCGTGAGCGGCCAATAGGATGCGTCTTGGTGCCACGATACGGTCTTGCCATCGCCGGGCATTTTACAAAAGAAATGGGCTCCCCAGCACACGATATCGTCGCCGATAATATCGCGCACGTAGCGTAGGATGCGCTCGTCGCAGGCGATATCGTAAATGCGCGCATGTGTGACGTGACCGGAAATAATTGAGTAGCTGTCTGCGCCGGCCGCGTGCACCTCGTCCAACAGGCGGTCAAAGTACGCGCTGAGCTCTATCGACTCAGGCGCCTCCGTGCGGCGGAAGGGCAAGAGGTAGCCTTCTCGGTTATACTGTTCCACCTGCTCGGCGGTGAGGGCGCGCGCGCGCTGCGGATCGCTCGGTATAAAGCGCAGGTCGCGTTCCATGGCTGCCAGCATGTCTCTGTCCGGCATCGTGCGCGGCGTCATATCGCGAAAGCTTTTACTGCTCATAGTCTTCTCCAGGTCGCCGGTTGGACGGGAAGGTCCGAACCGTTTTAGTTGAAATCAAACACCGTTTTCCACTCCTCGTCGAGCCGCAGGCGCGTTTCAAAAGTCGTCCCCTTACGGCTTTTAAAGCCGCCGATTACGTCGGTTTTTCCGTCGCGTATCAGGGTCTCTACCTGCTCTCTTGTCAGCTCTTTGCTCGCTACGGTCTTCCACACGACAAAGTTACAGCCCTCGCGAAAGCGATTACATCCAAACCCCTTGCGGCCCTCGACTATGTGGCCCTCATTGCATTTTGGGCAGCCTAGCTGAGGAAAATCTGCCTCTTGGTCAGACGATGGGGCAGATGCTGCTTTTGCCGGAGGCACGGGGTAGGGGTCTGATGGGGGCGGGCCCTCTGAGAGAGGCATTTCCTCCATGGGGGGAGGCGCTCCGTCCGAAGGCGGTGCATCTAGCGGAGGCGGCGCACCCATAGGGGACGGGCCGCTATCTGATGATGAGCTCGTGCGTTTCTCCGGAGGCTTTCGCTGAGCGCCGCCCGCCGGTCCATTTTCAAACTCAAATACTACTTTAAACTCTTCGTCGAATTTAAGCCGGGCTGAGAACGGCTTACCGGCGCGGCTGGTAAAGCCCTCTAAATGCTCTGTTTGACCGTCTGCCAAGAGGTCTTTGGCCAGCTTGGGCGAAATTTCTTTGCCCGCCGTTTTCTTCCAAATCGTCAGATTGCAACCCTCTCTATAGCGACTGCATCCATACGCTTTGGGACTTTCGCGAACTTCGCCCTCTTTACACTTGGGACACGTGCCTAAAACCACCGTCTTACCTCCTCGCGTTCGTTTTTTTCGGCCCTTGCGCTTGCCGTTCCCATCTTCGCGCGCCTGAGCTACCTGCTCGGGTGTGAGGGCTTTACCCTCTGCCACCTGTGGAACTATTGCGCGCACAAAGTCGGCGATACTCCGATAGAATGAAGCGCCTTCTCTGTCGCCCTCTTCCACTTCTTTTAGTTGCTGCTCCCACTGGCCCGTCAGTTCGGGACTGCGCAGCGGTTCGGCTACTAGTTCAATGAGCGCACGGCCTTTCTCCGTAGCGCGCAGAGACTTTTTTTCGCGCTGTATGTAGCTGCTGCGCAGCAGGCGCTCTATAGTGTCGGCGCGCGTGGCCGGCGTGCCCAAGCCCGATTCCTTGATTGCTGCAGCCAGTTCGTCGTCTTCGATCTGTCGCCCTGCATTCTTCATGGCCGTAAGCAGCGTAGCGTCGGTATAAGGACTTGGAGGTTTGGTTTCCTTCTCGACTACTTCCATGCCCGCTATATGCACGGTCTGGCCCTTTTGTAGCGGCGGTATAGTCTGCGCATCTTCTTCTCTTTCGCTCTTGCTGTCGGTCTCTCTGCGCCGTTCCAAGACCTTCCAACCCTCTTGCAGCGTGATGGTGCCGCGTCCGATAAAAGATGCGCCCCCGACGTCGAGCAGCACGACGGTTTCTTCTACAATATGCTCTGGTAGGAACACGCCGACAAAGCGCGTGGTCACCAACTCGTACACGCGGCGCAGCGGAGCGGACAGAGAGGGAGAGGGACGCTGTCCCGTTGGAATAATAGCGTGGTGGTCCGTTAGCTTGGTCTTGTCGACATAGGCCTTGCTCAGCTTGAGTCCTCCTCGCAATCGGGCCAGCGCCTCTTCGGCCTGTGGATGTTCCAGTTTAGCGAGAATATTTGAGAGTTCGGGCACCATGTCTTCGGATATGTGGCGGCTCTCCGTGCGCGGATAGGTAATCAGCTTATGCGTCTCGTAGAGAGCCTGGGCATACTCCAAGGTCTGGGCGGCCGTAAAACCAAAGCGTCGGTTGGCATCGCGCTGCAAGTTGTTAAGGTCGTAGAAAGGTGGAGGGCGATTCTTTTTAATCTTTTTTTCTACGCTGACTACCGTGCCCTCTGTGTGTGGGCTGAGCGTGCGGTGTAGCCGTTCGGCTTCTTCTTTGCGCTCGATGCGCGTCTGTCCGTCGCGCGTATATTTGGCGTCGAATCCCTCGGCTACGCGTGCGACGAGCTCGTAGAAAAAAGCCTTTTTAAAATCGGCAATTTCGCGATCGCGCTGAACGATCATGGACAGCGTGGGCGTCTGCACGCGACCGATGGTGCAGAGGACGCCGTTGTGCACCGTATAGGCGCGTGTAAGGTTCATACCGACAAGCCAGTCGGCCTGCGCGCGCATGCGCGCCGCACTGCCGAGGTCGTCGTACTGACTGCCGTCTATTAGCTGGCTGAATCCCGCGCGAATCGCCTCGTCCGTCAGGCTGGAGACCCAGAGTCTTTTGACGGGCTTCTTACAGCGCGCGTGTTCGTATATGAGACGAAAGATATGTTCCCCTTCGCGCCCGGCGTCCGTAGCGCAGATAAGGCTGTCCGTCTCCCTGTCGTTGATCAGCTTCTTAATGATTTGGAACTGGGTAGACGTTGCCTTGGACGTGCGCAGCTTCCATTTCTCGGGGACCATCGGCAGCTGGGAAAAAGCCCATCGAGCATTCCACGGTGGGCCGTATTCATCCGGCTCAGCGAACTGTACGAGATGGCCGAGCGCCCAGGTCACGATATAGCCCTTGCCTAGGAGGCAGCCCTGCCCTTTTCCACTGGCTCCCAAGACGCGGGCGATGTCGCGCGCTACGCTTGGTTTTTCTGCTATGACAACCGTGGTCATGGGGATTTTGTGCTAGGGGTTGAGGCTGTGCACACGCCTTTTTCTTTCTCGTCGATTGAGTTCTTCACTGCTGTGCTCGTGCCTCTATCTTGCGAAAGAGATCGCGGAAAATAGCGTCGCGATGCACGCCCGTTGCCACGCGCACGAGATGGCGTCTGCGGTCGACGCTATACGTATACTGGTCGGTTAGGATGGGGCTGTGCACCAGCTCGCTCGGCACCCAAGATGCGTCGAGCAGCCAGCCCGGGGCGGAAATGTCCCAAATGACCTTTGACCAAGCGTAGTGGGTGTCGGAATAGTCTTTGAAGATTTCTACGAGATAGTCTCCGATGGCACCACGTCCGGCTACCAGAGCTTCCAGTTCAGGTACGGTAGTCATAAGATGCGAGGCGACGGCCTGACAGGGAACTTGTATCAGCGGGACTCCGCAGTCAAAAATCAGCCGCGAAGCGTATAGGTCCTGCTGCAGGTTAAACTCGCGTGCCGAGGGCCAGTGATAGGGCTGGCCGCCGAGCCAGACGACGACGATTTTTTCGACGATGCTCGGGTCTAATATCAGCGCTGACGCCACGTTGGTGATGGCGCCGATGGCTACCACGTATAGCGGCGCCTCGCTCTCGTGTGCTCGTGCTACCAAATCGCGTGCCGCATCGCTCCGTACGGCACTTTCGGGTCCGGTTAGGAACTGGGTAGATCCCTTGTGAACAAAGCCGTCGGGTGAGACGTCGAGCCGCTCGAGCAGGCGGAGTATCTCCTCGTAGCTCTTTTGCATGCCGTCGGCTGGCCCGTCCGAGCGGTTGTTGTGGAAGGGGGCGGCGTAGAGAGCCTCGACGCGTAGTCTGTCAGGCGATAAGAGCGACTGCACGACGGCAAATTGGTCGTCTATTTCGTTGTATGTATCCGTGTCGAGCACCATGCGCACAGGGCCGCTCGGCGGTGTGAGTCGCTCAGTGCGCAGAGCGGCTGAGAGCGTTGGAAAATCCATACGGGCTCCTTTGATATGAATTGCTAATAGGACATGCGCTAGGCGTGCGCCGATGCGTGTCTATTGGGCGCTTGCCCGCTTTTCTTCAGCCCACGCTTTGAGCGGGATGTCAGCATCCTGCGGTCGCCAGTAGCGCGAAACGGGATGCACCTCTGAATCGTCGCCTGCGTAGTTGTTGCAGCCGGTGCCCAGTTCGCCCAGCAGCTGGAGTTGTATGGGCGAGGCATTGGCCAGCACGTCGGGTTTTTGATGGTCAAAGTCGGAAGGGCGCATCCACCGATGGTGATAGCCAAAATAGAGACAGCGGCGGGCGCGCTCGGACAGGTTGGGCGTCAGGCAGTGCCACAGGGCGGTGCGCCAAACCATGGCCGTGCCCGGTGCTACGTTTACTTCGACGATGCGTTCGGGGTCAATGATGCGCTCACCGCTGTGCTCTATCCACGGTGAAGTGGCGTGACTGCCGCGCACGACGCAAATGGCACCGCTGTTGTGCTCCGTCAAATCCGTTAGATAGTAGCCCACTTTCATTTCCATATAGGGCACGGTTTCCCCGGCGGGGGGCCAGCCGAAATCGGGCCCATCGGAATGCCAGGGGAAAAAGCTCTCCTTGCCCCCCAGCACCTGTTCGGCGTGGGATTTTTTCATCGGAGGGCGCACGTCCATATGCGAGGTGCGCAGCTGGATGTTATAGCCGAACACGTCGACGACGAGCGGCAGCAGCTTCTCGTGCGTCATGAGCGCTTTGAACCGCTCGTGTGCGGCGACGATATTGCGCATCTGAAATGCATCGTCTTGGTCCAGATTACGTTCCGCGCAGTACCGCGCATGAAATGTATCGACCAAGCCTAGCAGTTCGTTCACTTCACTCTGGGAGAGTGCGTTTTCTACTAAGAAAAATCCGTCTTCGTTATACTGGCGTTGCTGCGCTTGAGTGAGGGCGATACATCCCTCGGCTACCTTGCTCATGGGCTTGTCTCCGACGCGGGGCTTTCGACGACTAGGGCACCGTCTTTCAGCAGGGGCTCGGCGTTGCCCCAAAGCGTTGAACCATCGGCTGATCGAATGGGCTCACAGGAATACTGCGCCAAGTAGACCCGGCGCATGCGATTGGTGGTGTTGGTGCCGCTCGAGTGAAAGTTGAGGCTCGTAAAGGCGACGATGCTGCCGGCGGGCACCTCGACAGTGATGCCGGGGTCGGAGCCGAAATAGCCTACCTTGTCGTTACTGCCCTCTTCGACGATGTGCTGTACCCACGAGCGAATGCCCGAGCGCGAAAAGGGCAGCAGATGTACTGTGCCGTTGGCTTCGCTCATGTCATCGAGGGCACACCAGCAGGTCAGGTAGGGCTTGTGGTCGGGATAGTTGACGTAGCCCGAGTCTTGGTGCCAAGAGAACTTCATGCCGGTTTCGGCTCCTTTGACGACGTACTGCTCCCAGAACAAATACGCGTCGTCTCCCAGAGTGGCTCGGCAGACGTCGGCCATTAATTCGCTAAAGAGAAAGGCGCGCAGCGCCGGCTGTTCGCGAAAGCAGTTGGAAACAAAGTAGCGGCTGCCGCGATGGTTAATGCCTATCGTATCGGTGCCCTCGGCGTCCATATCCGCGTCCATTCGACCAATGGCCTGTTGGCACTGGCCGCGCAGTAGTTCGAGAAAGGCCTCTGGGATGGCGCGCTCGAGGATCATATAGCCCTCGCTTCGGTAGAGGTCTTTTTGTTCTTGGCTGATTTCAATCGTGCTCAAGGGGACGACTCCTTAAAAGGGACGTGACGTTCCTCATTCTCGCTCTTTTGTGGGAAGGGGTCAAGAGTCAAAGATACCCGTGTAGAGACGTTTCATTGCCGCACGTATATATCCTGCTTATCTTGCAGCGATCTATCAACGCGGAGTGAAATATGGAAACGGATTCTCAGACGGATGCCCAAGAAAATCGCCGCATCGCTTGGCATCGAACAAAAATTGATCGACAGCTATTGGCCGACCTCAACCAGCGCAGCGATTTTTGGGGTGCGCTGCAGACGCTCGGTTATTTGACTACGCTCGCTGCCACCGGCGCGCTGGCCTGGTGGTCGACGGGGCATGCGCCCTGGTACGGAACGCTTGCGGCCTTTTTTCTACACGGTACGTGCTACGCTTTCATTATCAACGGTTTTCACGAATTAGTGCACAGCAGCGTGTTTCGCACGCAGCGGCTCAACGTCTTCTTTCTCTATGTCCTCAGTTTTTTGGGTTGGTATAATCCGGTGCACTTTTGGGCGAGCCATACGGAGCATCACAAGTACACGCTGCATCCACCGGATGACGGCGAGGTTGTGCTGCCGGTCTATCTGACGCTAAAGGGTTTTCTGCGCGGTGCTTTTGTCGACCCGCTCGGGGCCTATCACCGTATTCGGGGCACGGTTCTGCGCGGTTTTTTTGGCCATCTGAATCCGGGCTGGGATCAGGTGCTCTTTCCGCCGGAAAACGTCGAGGGCCGTCGGCGTCTGGTGCGCTGGGATAAGATTATGACGCTGGGTCACGTCCTGTTGGTAGGCGGTTCTCTCTACGTGGGATGGTGGCAGCTACCCGTCCTCATAACGCTGGGTTCTTTTTACGGCGGATTTCTCTTTTTGCTGTGCAACAACGCCCAGCACATCGGCCTGAGCGACAACGTATCGGATTTTCGCCTGTGCACGCGCACGATCATACTCAACCCCGTCGTGCGGTTTCTCTACTGGCATATGAACTATCATATCGAACACCACATGTATGCTGCGGTGCCGTGCTATCGCCTCGGACGCCTGCACAAAGCTATCCAGCACGAACTGCCCCCGTCACCGGTGGGTTTGGTCGCAACTTGGCGGGAAATCGTCGGCATCCTCAAACGGCAGAAAGAGGATCCGAGCTACCAGCACATACCGACGCTGCCCCAGACCGCGCCGGCCGGATAGTCCGAGAGATCGACGGGGCCCTGCGCTAGGGCACGTCGCCGCCTTCCTTTGCCGCGTTGGGCCCCACGGCTGCCGTGCGCATCGTGTAGTAGTGACTGTTAAAGAGCGACTGATCTCCGCTGTCTCGGATATACCTCCACATCTTTGCCGTCAGCGCGCGTAGCACTTGGGCGCACTCGGGGTCGGCCGCCCGATTGCGCGTCTCGTTGGGATCCCGGTCCAAGTTGTACAACTCGTCGAAATCAAAACCGTTAAAAGCCAACTTCCACTCGTCGTCCCAGAGAATGCGCTGACTAAGGGCAAAGCGATTGCCGTGATTCTCCGCAAATCCTTCCGTATAGTCCTCTGCGCGGGTCGGTTCGGCACACAGTTCGGCGAAAGAGACCGCGTCTACGGACGGCAGCGGATCCGCACCAGCCCACTCTAGGATGGTCGGTCCGACGGCGTGCAGGCCTACGCGCGCCGGTGTTTGAACGCGCTGGGCGATGCCCGGTCCGGCGACGAGTAAGGGAATGTTATACACTTCTTCAAACGGTCCGAAGTTGTGGCCGTCCATGCCGTGCGAGCCCACGTATTTGCCGTGATCGGCGGTCGCAATAACCACGGTATTTTCCAACTGTCCCGATGCTTCTAAATGCTCGATCAACAGGCCGAACTGCTCGTCGAGTTCGGACAGCCTGCCGTAGTAACAGGCCCGCGCCGTGCGCCACTGCTCTTCGCTGATGCCGGCAAAGATCTGCTGCTGTCGCCGGTACCAGTTGGGTCGGTCCGATAGATCGTCGCGCAGCGTTTCGGGCAGACTAATCTCTGCCGGATCGATGCGGTCAAAAGCTGCGCGAGACACGACCATGGCTTCGTTGGGTTCGTGGTAGCTCACGCAGCAGCACCAGGGCCGTTGGTCTGCCGGATTTTCCCGAATAAAACGCAGCGCCTCGAGGGCGGTCTGTCCCATACTCCGCTCGGAGGGCGGCACGTCCGTCACGCCGTAGTGCAGGATGGGGTTATAGCCAGCCGGGCCTTCTAAATAGTGCGTCAGCGTCGGGTCGAGCGGCACGTCGCTGCCACCGCCTTGTCTGGAATGGGCGCGGTGTGCGCTGCGTCCTAGGACGCGGTGCGTTTGCCAGCCGAAGTTCTCCAGCGCGTCGCTGCGCTCGACGTGCCACTTGCCAAAATAGCCCGTAGCGTATCCCATCTGGCTAAGATGCTGCGCCCAGTGTGCCCTGTCGACGCGCAGCAGGCACTGGTCTGCATCTACTGCGTGCTCTACCTGCAGCACGCCGTGATTGTGCGGCAGCAATCCCGTCATGAGGCTCGCACGGGCCGGTGAGCAGGTTGGGGCGGGGGTATAGGCTCTGGAGAAGCCCATGCCGCGTTCGGCCAGGCGGTCAAAATGAGGCGTATGGCACGGGTGATCTGGCTGCATCAAGCGGCCCTGCACTCCGTCCATCAGAAAAAGCAAAATATTGGGTCGGTTCATAGGGGTATGTGTACGGTCAAAGGGTGGTGTGCGCAATGGGAGACGGGGTCAGTCCTCGCGCAGGCTGAGGGCGATCAGTATGCCAAGTGCAGGGAAGAGTGCGATTACGCCAAATACTCGTTGGTAGGCCGTTAAGAGGTCGAGCGCCGCGTCGAGATGGCCCTGCAGTAGGACGCCGCTAAGGGCCGTGCCCGTGGCTGCACCTAGAAAACGGCACATGCTATATAGCCCGGCCGCGGTGCCGGTCTCCGTCTGTTCCACGCGTCCCATGACTACTTTGTGCAGCGTGGCGAGCATGAGTCCAGCCGACAGGCCGTGTGCGCTGAGGGCCAAACCGATATGCCATAGGGAAGTGCTTGCGGGTAGGTGAGAGAACGCGAATAACGTGCCGGTTTGTCCCAGCAGGCCGACGACGACAAACCAGCGACTACTCCATCGGTCAGCTAGGCTACCTGCCAGACGTACGACAACGGCCATGGAGCCTGCCCCAATCATTAACATGCCGCCCAGTTCGGCCGGCTGGATGCCTTTGATATCCACCAAGTAGAGTGGAATTAGAAAGCCAATACCGCCCATGGACACCATGCGCATCGTCGCACAGAACGTGCCGCGCAGAAACGGGCCGTTGGTAAAGAGGCTCGGTGCTATGAAGGGGTTGCGGCGCCTCTTTTCCCACCATAGGAAAAAGAGTAAAAACAGCAGCGCGGCTCCGATTAAGCGTCCGTCTCGGAGTGGGGCAATACCGGTGATAGCACGACTCGATAAGTAGAAGACCAAGCTGCTTGCGGCACCGGCTAGCAGCAGCATCCCACCCCAGTCAAAAGTGCGCAAAAAGGCCATTGAATTTGTCTGTGCGTCGTGCGTGTGCGCTGGAATAAGACGGTAGACGACGCCAAAGGCAATGAGACCGCAGACCAGTGAAGGTGCAAATGCCCCCTGCCAGCCCCAGGCCCCGACCAGTAGACCGGCGCCCAGCGGACCGAAGAAGCCCGTAATGGGTCCAACTGAGCTCCAGGTGCCCATCGTTTGTCCTCGCGTCTGTGGCGGAAAGAGCGACGCAATTAGCCCGATGCTCAGCGGCGACATGCCGGCAAGGCCTATCCCCTGTATGACGCGTCCAACGAGCAGATGGTGCATTGTAGCAGAGTCCAACACGAGCGCTGTGCCCAGCGTAAAAAAAGAAATCCCAAGCAAGAGCAGACGGCGTGCCCCGAGTCCGTCGCCCAAGCGGCCGTAAACGGGCATAAAGAGCATAAAGGGCAGAGTAAAGCTCACGTCTACCCAAGCGGTTAGGTCGGCAGTCAGAGCAAAGGTATCTCGCACCATGGGCAGGGCGACGCGCGACATAGTAGACAGCATGGGCATGAGCATAGCTGGCAGCATCAAGCCAATGAGAATGCTGCGGTCACTGCGATTAGATTCACTCATTGCGCCGAAGGAGGATGAGAGTTGAACTGGAGGATTTAGGTTAAAAGAGAGTCGAGGTGCTTTATAGGCACCCAGCGGAGCGTAAAACATAGGTAGCCGCATCGCGATCTGCCAGACGGCAAGTCGTTGACGGGTGCTCTCTCAGAGCGGGTGTTACGTCCGTTGAGACACGGGCGAATCGCGTTGCGTGGAGGCCCGCGCCTCTACGCGGCAGCGCACGACGGCTTGTACTGAATCGAGTCCGTCGCGCACGGCATCAGCGAGAAGGCGTGCCGCCGTAACGCCAATTTGCGTCAGAGGCTGACCGACGCTGGTGATACCCAACAGACTGGCGTAGGAATGATCGTCAAAGCCAATGAGTCCCAAATCGCGACCGGGCTGTATGCCCAACTCTTGCAGTAAGCCGTAGATAGGGGCGGCCGAAGGATCGTTCGGCATAAGCACGGCCCATTCGCCTGGCACGAGCGAGTCAAAATTAACTGTGCGGTCGAGAATTTCCGCGTGAATGCGCGCCCTTTCTGGGCGTATGGGATTCCACTGGCTATCGTAGGCGGAGCGCAGCAAGTCGATATCTTCGGGCGCCGGTAGGACCAGCGCAGATTCGGCTTCTTGCTTGGCCCCTGCAAAGCGCTGATGCTCCCAGTGTAGGTCGTATAGGGGCATGGCGACGATGCGCTGGTAGCCGGCCTCGATCAGGTGGCGCACGGCGGCCTTTCCGGCCTGCCGCTCGTTGGTGCAGACGCACGGGGCTGGTCCCTGCACCGTAGAAGCGGAGACGACGACGTAGGGAATGTCGAATGCCTCCATAAGTGGTGGTATGCGGTTTCCGTAGTCTTTCTCAGAGCGAATGTCGACAAAGACGAGGCCCTGCGCTTCCCGATCTAAGGCCTGCCTGACGCACGCTAGTATAGGTGCGTCTTCGCTCTCTGAGTGGCCGTGCAGGTTGTGAACTTCGGCCCGGCCGCCGAGGCGCGCTATTTCGTTGCTGAACCCGCGCAGCATGCGCGACAACCACGAATCGAGATTTTCCCAGTTGTTCATATCGCTCATATCGATATGAAACGATCCGATTATGCCGACTCTCAGCGCTTCGAGTTGATCGACGTCGGGGACGCCGGCGTCGATTGTAGGATCTACGTCGAGGATCTCGTGGGCCGATTGAGCAACAAAGGTTCCGCGTCGGTGGCTGGCGATGAGTAGGCCTTCGTCGAGCAGTGGCTGAATGGCTTTTTGCACCGTCATAAGTGCGACTCCATACTCGTGGGCCAAATCGGCTCGACTGGGTAGCATGGAACCCGGGCTCCAATAATCGGACCGAATCCTAGTCCGCAAATCATCTGCGATCTGCAGGTATACGGCCTGAGCTATGGGTTTTTTCATCGCGTATTCTTTCTTGTTGACAGTGTTCACCTTGCCCTATTAAGTATAATAGACAGCGCTCTTATACGCTATCGATGCTATTAAGTAGTATAGTTATGCTACTCTATTTGACCGGTAGAAAGAAAGTTGCTATGTCTCCACATGATTCAATGCTGGTAAATAAAGCTCGCTCGGGTGATGCAATGGCCTTTGGTGAATTGGCGATGCGTTACCAGCCACTCGTATGTCGCGAAATCCGACGCTACGTGCAGGATAGCGACGAGGTTGAGGATCTCGTGCAGGACGTTTTTTGCAAAGCCTTTCAGCAGATAGGCGGCCTTCGTCAGATCGAGCTCTTTCCTGCCTGGCTGCGCCGAGCCGCCGCCAATGCGGCGGTCTCCCAGGGGCGAACCCGTCAGCGTCGCCGGCGATTGCAAGACGAGGTCATCGATAGTCAGCACCGCATTCAGGAGATGCCAGATGCTCTCTATGAACGCGCCCAGCGGATTGAAATGTTGCAACAATGTTTAGGGGAATTGCCCGGCAACGAGCGTCGTGCTCTACAGCTGTATTACGGCGAGGAGTGCAGCTACGATGAGATCGGTGCGTGTATGGGAGTCAGCGCCGCTTCCGTAAAGATCTATCTGCGAAAGGGACGCGATCGCCTGCTGGCTCGATGGCGTCACAACCGGGTTTTAACCGTGTAGTCAACGTGCGAAGGGCACGCACGTTATAGCCGCTGTCGGATCGCTTCATCGCAACCCTCCAAGCGATTCCGACGGCGGTTCTTATTTGAGTGACGCGTATGCGCAGTCCCCGTCCCCAAAGGCGTTAGGTCAGACGCTTGAATCTCAGGTCCGTTTGCGCTTGGGTAGGGCTGTCGGCGCGGAGCGCTAACCCGCGAACTTAACTTCCAGCAGGGCCTGATGGAATGCGCTGAGCAGTCCTTTTAGGCGCTCGCATTTATCTTCGACTCCGTCCAATGCATTATCACGGCCCATGGTCTCTATTTCGAATGCCTGCTGGGCGGGACTCTTCGCGCCCAGATTGGCGACCATGCCTTTAAGCGTATGTGCGTGCCGGCGAATTGATTCGGCCTGTCCTGCTGCAATGGCCGATTCGAGGTCGGCAAGTGTTTCTGGATAGGTTTCTGCGAAGAGCTCCACAATTTGTGCCAACAATTCATTGTCACTGCCTAATCGTTCTTCCAGTTCGCCTACGTCGATTAGGGGTGCGCTTTCAGCGTGTTCACTCATGAGCGACGACTCTCTCCAGTATACGGGTGCTGACTTCAAAGCTGACTATGCAAGAACGCAAAAGAATCTGGGTTGAGTCAACAGGTTTTTCATCTCAAGTGACCGACTCGTTCGATTCAAGTGCAGACAAAACTATTGTCCACGGGGCTCTTTTCACCGCTCGTGTCATTTGATATGTTGGTGAGATCTTTCATCAGATAGAAAGTCACTGTAAATCCTCTATGGCCAATCAAGCATCCTATCCAGCAACGATTACCAAAGAAGACGTCGATAGTGAAGCGCTGTCCGAACGGATACCACGCTATCACGTAATTCTATTGGACGACAATGATCACACGTATGAATACGTCGTCGAGATGCTGACCAAACTCTTTTTGCATTCGCGTACGGTGGCCTGGGGTATGGCGCGTGAGGTGGATAGTCAAGGACGCTCGGTCGTGTATACGACCAATAGAGAACAGGCTGAGTTTAAGCGGAGCCAAATACATGACTACGGGGCCGATTGGCGCCTGCCGCGCAGCAAAGGAGCGATGTCCGCTCTTGTGGAACCCGCTGAATAGAATGGGCTGATCCCAGGGCGATATTCTATGAGGCAAACCAATGGAAGACTTTAAGCAGCCGTTTAAGGAGATGAGCAGATGCTGACAAAAGAAGGATGTCGGGCGCGCCAAGACCGCCTGCGGCGGCGTTTGAGCGAGGCCAAGATCGATGCGGTGGCCATCGTTCACCCGCTAGAAGTGTACTACTTTACGGGGGTGCTTTTTCCCGAGCAGTTTCCCGGACAGCCCGTGCTGCTGTGGATTGAAGCCGGCGGCGATAGCTGGATGGTTGCGCACAGCGATGCCGACGAACCGCTGGTCGACGCGTGCTATACGTACGAATGTAGCATCGGGGGAACGCTGAATCCCTATATGCGCACGCAGGTGGGTGAACTGGTGGTAGAACGGTTGCAAGCGCGCGGGACCCGATCAGGCCGCGTCGGCTATCAGCGCGAATTTATGCCCAAATTATTGGCCGACCAGATTCATCAGGGCTTGGGCACCGTGCCTGAATGGGTTGATATGGACGAGGGTCTGCACGGGATGCAGGAGGTTAAAGACGACGATGAGATTGCGCTGATCCGCAAGGCGATCGAAGTCGATCTAGCGGCCTATACGGCAGCGCAGAAAGTGATTGAGCCGGGCGTTAATGAACTGGAGGTGCTCGGCGCGGCTCAGCAGGCAGCCCATTTGGCAGCGGGGGAGAAGGTCTTCCACGACGGAGACTATCAGTGTGGCCAGTTGGGTGGCTTTGCTCGCAATCGCCGTATTGCAGAGGGCGAACTGTATATCATAGATGCCTGGGCGATCTATCGCGGCTACTGGTCTGACCTGTGTCGCACGTTTGCCGTGGGCGAGCCTACGGAATTACAGGAGTCCGTCTACAATCACCTTCGCGCGTTCCACGACCAAATTGGAGATCATTTGCAGCCGGGCAAGGACAGCCGTGACTGTGCCAAGGCCATGGATGCCTATATTCGCGAGCACCCGGCTCTCAAGGAGGCCGGGCTCGGCCATCACGGTGGGCATACTATTGGGTTGCGCGCCCATCAGATGCCGGATGTGAACGCTACGCGCGGCGGTATCTTTCAGGTGGGCAACGTCGTATCGATCGAGCCGGGATCCTATATACCGGAGGCACGTGCCGGCGTGCGCTTGGAGAATATGTACCTGATTACCGAGTCCGGTCCCGAGAATCTGTCCGTATATCCAATGGAAATTCGGCTGCAGAAATGAAGCGACCGACCGACGTAGAGATCTTAAGGGTCGCTACTGACCTAGCGCACGAGGCGGGCGAGGGCATAGTAGAAGCGCGCGCGGAGCGTCAGTTGACGCTCAGTTATAAAGACGGCGTCGAGCTGCTTACTTCCGCTGATCTGAGCGCAGATCGGTTGATTTGCGCTGGCATTGAATCGGCGTTTCCCGACCATTCAATCCTGTCGGAGGAATCCTCGCCGGATCTATCGGATCCAGATGCTCTGCTAGGTCCTCTATGGATTATTGATCCAATAGACGGCACGGTAAATTACGCCTATAACCACCATCAGGTAGCCGTTTCCATTGCCTTTGCCTACGAGGGGGTAGTCCGCGCAGGCGTCGTGCACTGTCCGTTTCAAGAGGAGACGTTTAGCGCGGTTCGCGGTGGGGGCGCACAGCTCAACGGAGCCTCCATACGCGCTGGCAGGTGCAGCGAAATGGCGCGTGCGCTGATTGGCACGGGCTTTCCCTATGACCGGGACGGCCGCGTCGCGCTTGTCGACCGTCTGCGCAAGGTGCTCTCTGCATGCCGAGATATCCGCCGCAATGGATCGGCTGCTGTCGACATTTGCTGGGTGGCTATGGGGCGCTTAGACGGATACTACGAAACGATCAATCCGTGGGACTTTGCGGCGGCGGCTCTGATTGCGCGCGAAGCGGGGGCCTGTGTAGGGCATTTGGGCGAGGTGCCGGCGGGCCAGCTACCGGAGCTGTGGGGCCGAGAGTCCGTCGTTGCGGCGCCGGGTATTTACGCGGCCCTTTGCGATTTGCTGCGCGACTGACGTCGGCAGCGTTCGCTGCAGTAGCGCACCTCGTCCCATACGCGCGCCCACTTGCGCCGCCAGCGAAAAGGGCGCTGACAGACCGGGCAGGTCTTTTCGGGCAGATTTTCTTTACGAGGTTTTTTCACGATGTCTTTCGCCTTGGTGAAAGCGCTTTCAAATAGAGAGTATTCTTTCTTTTCAATGGAGTGCAACTGTGAAAATTAGTGACGTTAAAGTCTTTCCCACGTGGGTAGGCGGTCGAAATCAGCTCATCGTTAAAGTCGAGACCGAAGACGGATATTACGGATGGGGTGAGTCGGGTCTCTCGGGACGCGAACTGGCCGTGGCCGAGGCCGTTAAACACTACCGCGAATTTTTGCTGGGCCGCGATCCGCGCCAGGTAGGTGCGCTGTGGCAAGAAATGTATCGCAGCCAGTATTTCGAAGGGGGCCGAGTGCTCACTGCGGCGATCTCGGCCATTGATATCGCACTGTATGACATTATGGGTAAGGCGTTGGACGTGCCCGTTTACCAGCTGCTGGGCGGTAAGCAGCGCGATCGTATCCCATGCTTTGCAACGACGGGAGCTGGGACTTTAGAAGGGTTGGTGGCCAAGTGCAAAGAGCTTATCGAGCTCGATTGGAACGTGATTCGCGTCGGCGGTGCGGCCAGCAAGCAGTATGATGATCCGAGTATTTATGAGCCGCGCGAAACGATTGGGATTACGGCGGCGTGGTTCAAGGAACTGCGCGAGGAATTGGGCCCGGATCCCGTGTTGGGCATCGATTACCACCATCGCTTAACGGTGGCGGAGACGGCCTCTTTTTGTCAGCGCATGCCCGCCGGTACGCTCGATTTTATCGAAGAGCCAATCCGCGATGAATCGCCGGAGGCCTACGAAAGTTTGCGCACCATGGTAGATATACCCTTTGCCATTGGCGAGGAGTTTGCCAGCAAGTGGCAGTTTCTGCCCTACTTGGAGCGCGGCATCACCCAGTTTGCGCGCATCGACATTTGCAACGTCGGTGGCTTTACCGAGGCGATGAAGGTGGCTAGCCTCGCCGAGTCTCACTATATAGACCTCATGCCGCACAATCCGCTGGGGCCCATTTGCACGGCTGCTTCGGTTCACATGTCGGCAGCCGTGCCCAATTTTGCCTGGCTGGAACATCGCGTGACGCCGGGCGAACAGAGCACTTCACAGGATACAGACCTCTTCCCGACCCAGGTTCAGCTAGAAGGATCGATGCTCGTAGTGCCCGATACGCCCGGGCTGGGCGTGGAGTTTAACGAAGCGCTGGCCGGCGAGCAGGAATTTAAGTACTGGGAGGCTCCGCATCTGAAGCGCCGCGATGGCTCGTATACAAACTGGTAAAACGGTTCTGCTGTGGACGGGTTAGACGTGTCTCTCTGTATCGACTATTAGTCAATAGATACTCACTCTTCACCGCGCACCGATGTGCGCACATGGAACGATATGCGCGATCTTCGTCCGCTCTTGGACAAACTGCTGCCAGATTTAGTCGACTTTCGTCGCGACTTACACCAGCATCCAGAATGCTCCTATCGGGAGGAGCGCACCGCCGCTCGGGTGTTGGAGTGCTTGGAAGAAATCCCCGATATTGAGCTGCGCACCGGCGTGGCTGGCACGGGAATTGTCGCCACGCTCGCGGGGGATAAAGCGGGGCCCTGTGTGGCTCTGCGAGCCGATATGGATGCGCTTCCTATCGAAGAGCAGAGCGACGTACCCCATCGCTCTCAGGTGGCCGGTACCATGCACGCCTGCGGGCACGACGGGCATACGACCTGCCTGGTTGGAGCTGCGCAAATGCTCGCCGCATGTGTCGACGAACTGCAGGGACCCGTGAAGTTTATTTTTCAGCCTGCAGAGGAGGGCGGTGCGGGGGGTAAGCGCATGTGCCAAGAAGGTGCATTAGACGGTCCAGAGGTTGCGGCTATTTTTGGTCTACACGGTGCGCCCGATATGGAAGTAGGCGAAATATTTTTGCGCACCGGTCCGGTCCTGGCAAGCGCAGACGAGTTTGAAATTGCCGTTGAAGGCCTAGGTGCGCACGCCGCCTTTCCGCATCAAGGAGTCGATACGGTATATATCGCTGCGCAGATTGTCGTAGCGCTGCAGACGATCGTGGCGCGTAACACGGATCCACTCGACAGCGCTGTCGTCACCGTTGGCCACATCGCGGCTGGATCGGCCAGCAACATCATTCCACAGACGGCCAGGCTGGTTGGCACGGTGCGCGCGCTGAGCGAAGAAACGCGCCAGCGGACCATTGAACGCGTGGGCCAAATAGCCGAGCACACGGCGGCTGCTTTTGGCGGGCGCGCCGAAGTGCGCTTTGGAGAAGATGGCTATCCAGCTACGCATAATGACGCTCGGGCGCGCGCGGTCGCAGAGCAGACTGTGCGCGATGCGTTGGCCGATACGATTCGGACGCGGGAGTTGGAGAACCCCATCATGGGTGCCGAGGACTTCGCCTTTTACGGTCAGCGCGTGCCCGCCTTCATGTTTGGGCTTGGCCTGCGTCCTCGGGGCGCCTCTTCATATCCCATGTTACATCAACCCGACTTTGATTTTAACGACGATGCAATTGCCTATGGCGTGCAAATGCACGTGGAAATTGCGCGTGGTTTTGCGCAAAAATGGTGCGTATGATGCAATTTTTCTTCACGTCAAAAGGGAAAACGGGAGTGATGGACCTGGCCGGAGAGGCTCCGCACTACATTGACTTTGACGTGCCTCTACAAGAGACGTGGCAACCGTGTGCATTCTTTCCCGACGGTCAGCGCGTGCTCTTTCTCAGCATGGAGGCGCGCCGCGACGGTCCCGGTCGCCCCTTTGCCGAGTACTATCACAAGACGCCTACTCACTGCTGGATATACGACGTCGAAAGCGGTGATTTAGAAGAGGTCGTGTCGCGAGAGCGCCGTGCTTCCTTTGAGACGCCACAGCTGCTTGTAGGCGATGAGCGCCTGCTGTTGCAGGTGGTGCGCGACGAGGGAGGGCAGGTGTTCAACGTCGCGCTTGACGGCACCGATGCACAGCCGTTTACGCAGCTGGGCGAAGGACTGCCCTACGGCTTCTCTCTAAGCCCGGACGGTCAGCGCGTAGCATACCACTTAGCTAGCCCAGAGGGCTATCAGATTTGGACGAGCGATGCATACGGTCAGCAGCGCAGGCTGGTAGCCGCGGATTCTGATCGGCTGTTTTTTGGGCCACAGTTCTCGCCTGACGGGACGTGGCTAGCGTTTATGGGCTGCGCGTATAGAGACGATCCAGGTCACGACTGGGCCGATGTCTACATCGCCCGTCCAGATGGTTCGGAAATGCGTGCCTTGACGGAGGGACAGGTGGCTTGGTTCGCCGCTACATACGGTCCACCCCAACGCAGCGGCGGGGGCTCAAACATAGTGGCATGGACACCAGATGGAGGGGTTATAGTGCCCTGTCGATCGCCACGGGCTCAGGTCCCGTGGGTGTATCAGGCAGATCGACCAGATGTCGACCATTTTAACCGCGAGCTGGATGGCAAAAGGGCGCGCGGTGGAGTCCAGATTGTTCGCTTGGATACGACCGACGGTGCACGCCGAGCTTTGACGCCTCTCCGCGAGGGCATCTGGGACTTTCGTTCTAGCATGTCGTCTGATGGAACGCAGCTGATTTTTTGTCGTGCGCAGACGGGTGCATCCCCCAGTATTTGGGTAGCCGACAGTGAGGGAGATCATGCGCGGGAAGTTACCCGGGGGCTCGACGCGGAGGGGGCTGACCATCCGCGTTTCCTGCCGTAGACAAACGGCTGATTCGACGAGCTAGGATGAGGTCAACGTCAGCTTAAGCTCTTCGTAGTAGTAGTCCGCGCAGGGTTCGCAGAGCGAATGCGTGACTTCTTCCGGTGGGTTTGCTACCCACTCGGTCACCCAATCCCATTGTACATCGGCTCCGTGACGACGGACCTTGCGGCAGTGAGAACACTGCGCTATGAGCTGGTTTTCGTTCAGATAATCGTTTTTTATGGGCGGTTCGGATTCGACCGCATGGCTCTGCTCTTTGATCAGACGGTTAATGATGACCAGACCTTTTCCCTTCAAGGGAAACGTACTTTGCAGATAGCGCCTGTAGAGCGTCGGACTCGAGCAGTCGTATTCGTGGTTCCACGTCTTGTCGCCTTCGATGAGCGTTCCGTAGGCCATTAGGTAGAATTGGCGCAGGGGATCGTTCATGACATCGCCTATGTAAGTGCCAATACCCGAAAAAGAATCCTGTTCACCTAGGCCGCCGTTAGCGCATCCAAACGCCAGATACGATCTGTTTACGTAGGCTAAACGCATAGAAGTGTCGACGGCAAAAGCGGGATCTGAACTGTGCTCCAGGAAGTTAAAACCCTGTGTGCTCAGCGTATCGGCAAAGCCTGTCGCAATTCGATTATCCGGTATGTCTTTCATCTACAAGGCTCCGTATACATCGTCTAATGGCTCGTAGCCCAAATACCGCCGCGCGGCTTCTATATTCCAGGGCATTCCGCGGTTGTTTGACATGCCGTGGACTACGATAGCTCCGTCTGGCCAAGCGCTGCCCTCTGCTTCGGTCGCCCGGCGAAAGAGCTGACAAAAGTCTCGATTGGACAGCCACATGCTCTTATACCAGCGATCGGTAGGACTCTCCTGCTGTTCTCCCTGCGCCTGGGTAGGTGTGCCGGCTGCCGAAAGCGTATCGGGTCTATTCTCACCGGGCTGACACCAGCCAATGCGAATACAGACAAAGGTCGTCGATCCGTTTGCGCGCTGGCCCAGCGCCTGGCAGTGGCGCTCGCCGGCCCATTTGGCAGTGGCGTAAATTGTTGAGTCCATCTCTTGCTGACCGGTATGCCACAGCGTGCCGACGCCCGGCTCTAGGTCGGGTAGTAGAGCGCCCGCCTCCCAATTGCGGTCTTTGTAGCGGCCCATGACGTGATTCGATGTAGCAAATACGTAGCGCTCGACGGTGGGGCTGTCCGCTGCCGCGTGCGCGGTATTAAAATTCATCGCAGCAGAGGCATCTACATCACTCCACGACGCCTCTGGAAAAGGGTTTTGTGCCGCAAAGTGAACAACGGATTCGACGCGGTCGAACGCATCGCGCCAGCGCATATCGCTCCAGTCCTGTAGGTCGCACGCGACAAATTCAATCTCGACCTGGCGCCCGTTGGCCGCATCGCGCAGCGCGTCGCGGCGTGCCTGATCGGCTTCTCTATAATCGAGCGCAACCAAGCGCGGTGCATCGCTGAAGGCGGCTAAGTGAAGCAGCAGCTTCCACCCGAGGTTGCCCAGTGCGCCCGTCACACCGACGCTGCGTGCACGTCTCTCCATCAGGACAGGGCAGAAAACTTGAGGCAGACGGGCTTAGGTACGCTGGCGACGGCGCCCGTTTTTTCCAGGCTACCCGTATCGGAATCGATACGGAACGTGTGAATATCGTTGGTGTCTTGGTTGGCCGCCAGTAGGTAGGTACCCGTTGGGTCAATGGCGAAGTTTCGCGGGTTCTTGCCCCCCGTAGGTTCGCAGCCGATGACCTCCAGCTGACCCGTTGCACCGTCTATGGCGCAGATAACCAAGCTATCGTGCCCTCTGTTGGAACCGTAGAGAAACTTTCCGTTGGGATGGACGTGGATGTCGGCCGTGTGGCTGGTGCCGTCAAAATCTTCGGGCAGCGTCGAAACGGAACCGGTGGCCGCTAGCGTGCCGGCTTCGGCGTCGTAGTCGTATGAAACAATCGTATTTCCCAGTTCGTTGATGACATAGGCGTATGGACCGTTGGGATGGAAGTCGAAGTGCCTCGGTCCCTCTCCGGGATCCACGTCCATAAAGGGCTGTGCGCCGGCTGCCAGCTTGCCGCTACCGTGGTCGATCTGGTATATCGCAATTTTATCCATGCCCAAATCGGGCGCAAAGGCGTGCGTATTGTTGGGAGAGACCATGATCGAGTGAGCGTGCGGTTCGCCCTGGCGATTCGGATTGACGCTGGAGCCCTCGTGCTGGACAAAGTCGCTGGCTTCGCCGAGCGAACCATCATCTCGCACGGGCAGGATGGCCACGCTGCCGCCACCGTAATTGGCTACGAGCACGTAGCGCCCCGTCGCATCTACGCTGACGTGGCAGGGACCGGGGCCCACGGTCGATTCAGTGTTTAGATGCGTGAGCGTGCCACTAGATGAGTCAATGGCATAGGCACCAATGGCTCCGCCCGGTCGTCCGTCCACCTGACCGACCTCGCCTATGGCATACAGGAATTGGCGATCGGGTGAGAGGTCGAGGAAAGAGGGATTCTCAATCTCACCGTGGGCACTAATCGGCGATAGGGTACCGCTTTCCATATCTAAGCGCTGAACGTAGACCCCTTCACTGCCTCCGTTTGAGTAGGTGCCAATGTAGACAAAGTAATCGCTCATTCTAAAGGACTCCATAAGTTGGGTGTAGGCAAAAAGTTTGAAATACAGTCAGTTCGCACGTGCCAGAAGGGCTAAATATACGTTTGCCCAACCGTTCCGCCAGAGATTTGTAGAACCCATTATGGGGGGGCTATGCCTCGAATCCGCGCTTACTTGCGTGACATGCCTTTGGTAAAGACCTTGCCCTGTATGATCTTATGCGCGGGTTTGCCCTCCATCATGCGCTGGCGGGCAAATGCCTGACCGCACTGAGGG
>Ga0181569_10000237_pt1 | contig 41839 bp, 34 predicted proteins | sample 101ome_19_FD_132452 | JGI IMG/M metagenome (GOLD analysis project Ga0181569, IMG submission 132452) | Coastal salt marsh microbial communities from the Groves Creek Marsh, Skidaway Island, Georgia - 101405AT metaG (megahit assembly) | ecosystem: Environmental > Aquatic > Marine > Intertidal...
ACCGCCCAGCCCACCGCCGCCAAGTCCTCCACCACCCAGCCCACCGCCCAGCCCGCCGCCGAGCCCATCTCCGCCGAGTCCTCCACCGAGCCGAGGTCGATCAAACCCGCCCGCGCCGCCCGCACCCTCGGGACGCCGACTCATGGCGCTTGGCGTGTGTGTACCGGCGATCCAAACGCCGCCAATGCCACCACCGTCTATGGAAGACGTCGAAGACGCTCTGAAGTGGTTGGGGATGTCGCCCGGAGTTGCCGGATCCATCGCGCTCGGTGCCGTAGCCGTGTTAACCGCGGGCGCCCTCTTCATTCGTTCACAGTGCTCCGCCGAGGTACAAGAGGATGTCGTCGACACAGCGGAAACGGGAGGCGATGAATCCGTCCGAAGTGAACGCACACCGCGACCGTCCGCACCGATGATGCGACCTCTCGACGATGTGAACCCGACTCGCTACGGTCTGGGACGGGCGCATCAAACCTGGCACGTGAACCCGCTTAACAATTTGCTATTTTCGGACTAGCGTTCGCGACGAGTCGGTCAGACGTGCGCGTGGAAGCCGAGGTGGAGAGAAAGAGATACGTGAAACCATGTTACATAAAATTATACGTTTGATCGCGAGTAGAGGCGGTGCGGTATCGCAGCAATCGAAGGATGATTCTGAAACGCTCGCCGCCAGTCCCGGAGACGAGACGGTTGATCAAAGTCCTGAACAGCACACGCGTGAACCAGATCTCGCGGGAGAGCGGGTAACGGCCGTCAGTGAGATAGACACGAGCGCCATCACTGGTTTACGCGCGATTACAGCCTTACAGATAGCTTGCGGTCATTGGTTACTCTTCTTTGGAAACAACTCTTCGCCGTACTTGGACTTTCAGGGAGGCATCGCCGTGAGCATATTTTTCCTCATCACAGGATTCGTCATGTACATCGCGTACCACGAGAAAGTAGAGAGCGAGGGATTTCATTACTGGGACTTCATCAAGCGCCGTTACGCTCGCATGCTCCCGCTTCACTGGTTCGCCTTGGCGTGGTACGCGCCCTTCATCGCGTACAATTATAGAACGATAGTGAACGACTACAACTTTTGGCAAAACAAGAGTGGTGAGATAAATCTCATCTTGGGAATCGCTCTGACCCCGTTTCTGATGCAGTCGTGGGTATTTTCGCTGTGCTACTGGAATTCCGTGTGCTGGAGTCTGAGTTGTCAGCTTGGATATTATTTTTGTTTTCCGTGGCTCACTCGCAAGCTTAACGCGCAATTGGCGAGCGTCGAAGAGCAAATCGACGTATCCATCGCTAAAGATTCCGAAAACCAAAGCCATGAGACGCAGGTATTTGAAGCAATGCAGAAGAAGTGCCGCACGTACATGTGGTACGCGTATCACGCGTCGTACATGGCGCCTCTCGGTCTCATGGGAGTGATGAACTCGCCGGTATTTCGCAACGTGTGGCGCGATGAAAATTTTAAATCCAGAGCGCACGTCGTCGTGACCGCGTTGGATAACGACTTGGACGGTATGCGAGCATATTTTTGCGGACGCGCGTGGTTTCCCGTGAGAATTCCACTCTTCTTCATGGGCATGTTGCTCGGCGCCATGCGCGTGCGCCTGGCCAGGCACGGCGTTAATCAACAAACCGAGCGAAAGTGGGCGAAATTCACGGATTACTACTCGCTCTGCTTTGCATCGTGGCTCATCGCGTGCATAGTCGCCTCCGGCCTCGTCCAAGATTCCAAGAACATTCGCATCTTCAATGAATTTTTCCTCACGGCGCCGTGCGCGTTTTGGCTCTACGGTCTCACCGTCGCGAGCAAATCATACACGGTACGAGCGCTCAAAAATCCAGTTATGCGAGCCATCGGCACGTGGTCATTCGCGATGTACCTCCTCCAGTTTCCACTGTACACCTCGTGGGCCGCGCTCGAGTATGACACCATGCGCGTCTTTCCGGCGTGCGACCGCGAATCTCCCGAGGTCAAGGTGTGGGCCGATTGTTTCCACAACTTCGACTCCGACTCCGTCCCACCCAACGTGGTCGTCATCGTGTTTTTATTCTTCTTGACTCTCTTCAGTTTCCTCGTCCACCACGCGGTGGAGAAACCGGGAACGAGGCTGATGAACCGCCTCGCCTCCCGTCGCGCTGCCGCTCAAAAGTGATGAGGACGAGCCAACGCGTCACTCGCGCTCGCGTGCGTCGCGTCGCGCGTCGTCGCGTTAGATCGAGCGATAGAACGCGAGCCTTCCGTCGTCATGGACGCGCTCGGCCGGGCGGGCGCCGTCGCGCGAGGGCACGGGCGATCGCTCTTGATGCACTGTTACAACGGCGTCGGGCACACAGAGAATGACGGACACAGTGGCTCCTCGGGCGTGGGCATGCGGTTCTTCGCGTGGACGGTGAATCTGCTGTTGGCGGTGGCTCTTTTGATCGCGGTCGTGCGCGCGTGGCCGCCGCCGGTGCGCGTGTTTCCGAGGAGGAAACCGCTGTTGGGCGTGCCGTGGTGCGTCATGGCGCGCTTGTTGGGATACGGCGTCTTCGATTGGCGCACGGGGAAGCTCGCGCCGTGGTGGGACTTTTTAAAGGAAAAGCATGAGATTTTAAATATATTCGCGGGCGATGCCGGGTTCATCACGCAGCGTGGGAGGTTTGCGCATCTGGCGACGGAGTTGGCGTGCACGGCGGCAGTGTCCATGGTGCTGACGGATTTGACGAGCGCGCGCGTGAGCGGTGATTTCTGGACGGAACAGTTGTGGGTGTTCGTGCTTCTCATGACGTACGATATCGTCTTGGGCATCGCGCTGCGCTTGGCGACGCTAGGGGCGACCAAGGCGAGCTTTGAAGCGGCTGAAAACGTCGGCTTCATGTGCGCGGAGAACGGAGACTTGGACAATTTAGAAGATGAAGATCAACTTGTAGAGATGGGGGTGAAGGCTTCGAGAGCGTTCAACTCGATTCAGTTTCACATGTCAGAGATTCTCATGGGTTTTTCGTGTTTGAATCTCTTGGTGAGCGCCCTGTGGGCGCACTTGGCGAATCCCGCGGATGGATGCGGCAATGGGTTGAACACCTTCTTGGCGTACCTGTACGTATTCGGATTGTATCAGGGTTTCTCATTGGTCGTCGTGAGTCCTTTCATGCTCACCGTGCGTTGGTGTTTCGGCGCGTTCCTCATCACGCGCATCCCAGAGGTGGAAACTCCTGAAGAAACTATGGATTGTTGTTGGAAAAACGCGTTTCCGCGACTGTGCGGATGCAAACCGCCGCTCGTGACGCCGAGCACACAGCGCACAGTCAGTAATCTATTCGTCAGCCCGAGAAAGCACACCGGGGTCATGACTGGAAATCTCGTGGAGGCGGCGGCGGTGGCGGGTCGAACGAGATACGATCAAGAGTCTCCGATGACGCCGCAAACGCCGGCGGCCATGAACCGAGACGCTTCTGACGGCGTAGATTTATTCGGTGCCGCGTTTACAGGCAAAGACGTCGAGTTGGGAACACCCGTCGATGAGGATGACGAATCGACGACGCCGATGTCACCGTCGCAGAAGTACGCGTCGTTGCGTCGTCAAGCCTCAATGCGCGTGTCGGTGGATCCCAAACATTTCGATTACAAACAGTACCCGGACGGCGACATGGATCATCACCTGCACTACGATTTAGGGAACGACGACCAGCTCGCAGGCGATTGTGCGTACGCCGCCGCGCGCATGGCGCTCATGAGCGCGGGTAAACTGACGCCAGAGCAAGTGGTTCGAACGAGCGAGTACACCGCCGATTGGTCGGCGTTTGCCGAACGGTACGCGTCGTCGCCGAGACACGACGACACGCCGGAGTCGAGTTGGAAAGGCGCGAACATAGAAAAAGATGATGACGGCGGTGTCGTACGTTCAGACCTCCATTTCCCCGATGCCGACGACGAAGAAGACGAAGAAGCTCCCGACGAGCTCGACGTCAGTTGGCATCGTAAATTAGAACAAGCCACCGATCACGAGACCTCGGACGTCGAGCGCGACGAATTTCTCGACGACGAGCTCGATGACGATCCCTGGGGCGAAGATGCGGCCTCGTCTCGCGTGTCGCCTGTGTAATGAAGCACATAGTACCCGACGCGTTCCTGCGCCACTCGCCGCCTCGCAACATGTCCCGACCCGTCGTCTCCCCCACGCCGACGACGTCCGCGCGCGTCCACGGGCGCAGAGACGCGTGTCTCGCCACCGTCGTCGCCCCGCTCATCCTCCCGCGCCTCGCGCGCGCGTCCCTCGTCGATGAGACGGCGGCCGAGCGTGCGTTCGCCTCGGTGTCAAAATCCATCGTTCGCGTCGCGCGCGTCGCGCAAAACGGCGAGACGACCTCCGTGGGGAGCGGATTCGTGTGGTACGTCGACGATGACGACGTGTGGATCGCGACGAACGCGCACGGGCTGACGAACGTCGACTCGAGCGCATCTTCGAGACTTGCCATCATGTTCGCCGAGGAGAAGCTTTCGGCGACGCTCGACGCATCGTGCGAATACTTTGCCAATCGAAGCCTGGACGTGGCGTTCGTGAAGATTCCGAAGAGTAAATTTCCATCGTCGTCGTCCGCGACGTTTGTGTCGCCGAAGATCGGGACGAGCGAGGATTTACGAGTGGGACAGAGCGTCTTCGCCGTTGGTTTCGCCGACGCGTCGCCGACGCTCACGCAAGGAACGATTTCTGGATTGGGACGGAAAATACCGAGTAAGAACGGCGTCGGACTCAAAGGATTGATTCAGATGGACGCGAAGATTACGGAATTAACCAGTGGCGGCGCGCTGTGCGATGGAAACGGTCGAATCGTGGGCATGAACGTCGTCCCGTACGCCGGCGCCGGTAAGCGGGATCCCGAGGGGGTCAATTTCGCGATACCCGTGAACGCCGTGCGGTTCGCCGCGGATAAAATGTGACGTCTCACGCGATGTATACGAGTAGATTGGGCGTGTTTTCTCGCATGGCGCCACGAACGGCGCCGCGAGTCGCCGTGGATTTTAGAAATTCTTTGAGCGCGCGAGGCGTCGTCGTCGGAGCGACGCTCAGGACTCGAGACGCCGCGCCGACAGCGTTCGCCACAGCCATGCTCGTGCCGCTCTGGTACGCGTACGACGTGTCGCTTGGATCGTCGCACGTCGTGTATCCCGCGCACGCGCCCAGGATTCGAACGCCGGGTGCCAGAACATCGACGCACGATCCGCCGTTCGCGAAGGCGTACACGTAGTCGCGTTCGTCGCTTGCAGACACCGTGAGCGTGGCCTCGACGTTCCCGGGGGAAATCTCGCACGCGTCGGATTGCTGATTTCCAGCGGCGCTGACGATGAGCACGCCGCGTCGGTCGAGCGATTCGACGACGGTTTCGAGCGACCGGGACCATACGCCGGCTTTGATTCCCAAAGCGAGCGAGACGATGGTGGGAACGTTGGACGTCTCGACCGCGCGCTCGACCCACTCGAGTCCGGCGATGAGTGCCGAAAGCTCTCCGTTTCCGTGACAATCGAGGACGCGAACGGGGTGGATTATCGTTTTCCCTCTGTACGCGATTCTTTGAATCGTCGACGCGACGTGAGTGCCGTGCCCATCGCAATCGTCGGCATTTTCGCCTCCAAACGAGTCGTCGACGAAGTTGGCACCGACTCCGAAATGTACGTCTTCAAATTCGACGTGCGAGCGACGTATGCCAGTGTCGAGGACGAAAACGCGAACGATGCTCCCGAGACCGTTCGTCGGATCTCGCGGAAGGAGTTTTTCATCGAGAGGTAGCCGACGCTGGTTCATTCTATCGCTCGACCAAAAGTTTGATTGCGCCGTCACTTCGACGTCTTCTTCGAACGTCAGCCCGGGAACGCACGCCGCCAATTGTTCGCGCTCTTTCTCGCTCAAGTACGCCGAAAATCCTCTCGCGAGTCGTCTTCGAAACAGTATCTTGAGTCGGCGCGCGCACGGCACGCGCAAAGCGCCCTTCGCGACGTCGGCGCTGTCGTGCGATACCAGGTACGCTTTACGCGCAAAGACACCGGTCGCGAGGGTTGGAGAAGCGAACACCGCGGTGAGACATATCGTCAGGACGAGCCTGCGCATGCGCAATCGCGTTGTGGTGCGAGGGTTCGCTTTGTCGCGACGACATCGTCATCTCAAACTACAGTAGTTGTTATTACACACAGTGCGTTATTTATTAAAGCACGAACCTATCGATAGCCTCCGCGACGCCGTCTTGCTCGTTGGATGAATCCAACACGTGCGCCGCGCTCTTTTTAGTCTTTTCGCAGGCGTTCGCCATCGCCACACCGCACCCGACGAATCCGAGCATCTCAGCGTCGTTTTCGCCGTCGCCGCACGCGACGACGTCAAACGCCGGATTCACGTCCATCGATTTCAGCACCGCCTGCACGCCCTTGGACTTGTCGTTACCGAGCGGTAATATCTCCAACATGTCTGCGACGGCCTGTGTCACCTCGGCGCGATCCTTAAAGGCGGCTTCCCAGATGGGTCGCACGCCGTCGATGCTCTCTTTGCTCGGTCCCATTAATAAAAGTTTACGAACTGTGCCCGAAGATAACACGGCGTCCACGGATTCGTACACGTCGCTCGGGGGTTCGTGAAACGTTTCGTGAAGTGTGTCCAAGAGCGGGCTCGCTTCGAGCGTCGCGCACGTGTCGCCACAAAACGCGGTGAGCGCCAAGCCGTCGTGCACGACATCCTTCATCATCATGAAGGCGTCCCTCGTGACGTCTTCGGGCATTTTCGCCTCGTACACGAGCTCACCGCCGCGTCCGTACACCTCGAGTCCCTGCAGAAACACGCCCGGAGTGTTTTTACCGACGATGATACCGTCCAAGCCCTGCGTCGAAGCGGCTCGAATGGCTGCCGGTCTCGCCTTGCCGGTAGCGACGACCACCTCCACGCCGGACGCGACGGCTCTCCGCAGCGCGGCGGCGACGCCCGGCGTGATGACGCTGTCTCCATTCAAGAGCGTACCGTCGAGATCCGTCACCAAAACGCGTCTCTGTGCGCTCGTCGTCCTCGCGGCGGACGGCGCGTCTCCCGACGCGCGTCGCGTGAGTCCCGTCACCTTCCATCCCAACGCGCGCAACATCTCTTGCTCCGCCACCGCCATCGTCTCCGCGTCCGCCTCGCTCAGCTCGTGATCGAATCCCAGCAAGTGTAACAGACCGTGCACCAAGAGCACTCGACACTCATCCCTGAGCCCGTGTCCGACCTCTCTCGCCTGCGCGCTCGCCGTGTCCACACTCACGATGACATCCCCCAACACCACCATCGGACCGAAACTCTCCGCTGGGAAGCTCAACACGTCCGTCGCGCTGTCTTTTTGTCTGTACCCGGCGTTTAAACTCCTGATGTACTCATCCGAGCACAGCGCCACGCTCAACTCGAGATGCGATACCGATTTCGGCAGCGTCTCTCTCGCGCGCGCCGTCGCCGCCGAAGCGCCCTCATTCTCCAACAACAGCGTCATCAACGCCACCGCGTCCTCCTCCACCTCTTTCCGCAGCGCGCGCAGATCCAATCCACGCTCGATCACTTCTCTCGGCTCGCGTCCGTCCTCATCCACGATCATCACGTCGCACACGCACTCGGCGTCGCCGACGTAAAACGTTTCGCCGTAATCCTCGTCGCCGTAGTCCTCCCCGTCCCCATCCCCGCTCGCGCTCGCGCTCGCGCGCGTCCACCCTCGAGCGCGCGCGCGCGCACCGATCCACGACGACACGCGCGATCGTCGTCGCGTCGCGTCGACGTCAGACCACGCGCACCGCGTCGACGGTGACGACGACGATGCGAATGGCGACGACGCCATCGATGTCGCCGCGCGCGCGCGCGACGCCGGTACCACGACGCCGCGTTCGACGCGACGTCGGTAGACCACGAGAGGGGTCGTCGCGCGACGCGCGAGCGCGCGAACGATGACGGCGGAGCGCATGGTGGTCGGACGCTCGCGTCGATGTGTGTCGGGACAAATTCGCGGAGGCGCAAAAGCGTAAAGGGAAAAGGAAAGGCGTCTTGTTTGTCTTGCTTCGTGTACACGACGAGGCGCGCGTGAAATAATGATGATGGCTAGGTAAAAACGACGGTGGGCGATGGGCGGAGATGACGCGGGCGGAGGATGTCGGTATCGGTGCCGGGGGTAAGTTCGCGGCGGCGGCGGCGACGCTCGCCTTCGAGGCGGTTACTACCAGTTGGTGAAGACGCCGTACGAGCCAAAGAGTCCGTTGGCGCCGGCGACGTACTGTAAGAAGACGAAGACGACGAAGACGACGATGGTGACATTGACGAGATCGCCGGGAGATCCGGTGAATTCATCGGCTCCTTTCGTCGACGATGTCGTGCGGAGCGAACTATCCGGCATGGGCATGGCGAGCTTGGCGAGATCGTACGAGGCGAGAATTTGTCCCACCTCGCTCGGAGGAACGTTGAGTCCCACCTTGTCGGCGCGCCGTTTGTTCATGCGTGACGTGTAAGGTAAAGATTCGATGACGGCGTCGGCGAGATCGTCGATGAAGAGAGGATCCGTGTCGAGCGCGGGGACGCGGCCCCACTTTTCCACGCCGCTCTCCTCCGCCAACTCGCGATACTCCATGTCAATCTCTTCCAAGGTTTCGATGTGTTCGCTGACAAAGGAGATGGGCACCGCGCACAGCGCCTTGGTTCCTTTTCTTCCGAGTTCGCGTATGGTGTCGTCCGTGTACGGCTTGAGCCACTCCACCGGTCCGACGCGCGACTGGTACGCCAAGACGTGCTCGTTGTCCACGCCGGCGGCGCGCAACTCGTCGACGATGAGTCCGACGCACGCCTCCATCTCATCCTTGTACGGATCTCCAGCCTCCTCGACGTACGACGTCGGTACGCCGTGCGCCGAGAAGAAGATGATCGGTTCCTTTTCATCGTCGAATTGTTCTCTCAACGTCTTGGCGATCATCGCCGCCATGGCTTTGACGTACCCGGGACGCTGATACCACGACGGAATAACCGTGTGACGCACGCGCGCCAACGCTTCATCCTCGCTGAAATACTGCTCCAACAGGCGCAGACTCGATCCCGACGTGCTGATGGAGAATTGTGGGTACAGTGGGAGCACCACGAGTCGATTAACGCCGTCTCGTTTGATGGCTTCGATGGCGTCCTCGGTGAACGGTTTCCAATACCGCATGCCGACGTACGCCTTGGCGGCGATCCCTCGCGTCTCCATCGCCGTCTGCAGCGCGTGCGCCTGCGCCTCGGTGATTCGACGAAGCGGAGAGCCACCACCGATGGATTCGTACGCCTCTCGACTCTTCGGCGCGCGAGACGAACTCAAAACGTTGGCGAGAAAACCTTGTAAAAACCGAAGCGGTCCGGGCAACCGAATGATATCCGGGTCGGCGAATAAATTATACAAAAACGGTTGCTCGTCATCCAACGTCTCCGGACCACCGAGATTGAGCAAAAGAACACCAACCTTATACTCCTCCTCCTCCTCCTCCTCGTTCCCCCCTCGTCCGACGGCGAGAACACCGCTCGAGTCGTTCGCCGCCGCCGCCCCCCCGCGCCGCCTCGACCGCCGAAGACCCGCGCGCGAATAATTCAATCCAAAATTACCATACCTCGCGAACGTTCCCTCCACCGCTCGCCCCGACGCATCACCACCGCCACACTCTCTGTCCTCTCTCGACGCCCACGAAGAGGACGGCGATCCATCGCGCGCGGACGCGCGAGACGTCGTCGTCGTCCCGCGCCGCGTCGCCCGTCGACCCCGTCCCCGCCGACGCCGATGATGATCTTTATGCTCGCACCTCGCGCTCGTGGACGCCTGCGTCATCGCGCCCGCGCGGTGCATGACGCGCTTACGCGATGAGTCTCGCGAACGTTCGACGGACGGCGCGCTCGAGCGCGCGACGGTGGCGCGCGACGCGTCGAAAGGCGTGGATCTCCGTCGAGGGTCCGAGCCGCCGCGCGATCGACCCGTAAGGCGCGACTGAGGCGTCGAAGTCGAACGCTCGCGTCGCGAGGGACGAACGCGAATGGAGACGCGCGTGAGGACGCGTTCGCGGTCGAGTCGCGCGACGAGGACGTCGTCGGCGTGTGCGGGGACGACGGTGAATCATTCACGGTGTAATCGCATCTGGCGCTGCCGGTCGAGTCCCTCTATCGGTGAGTCATGACTCGTCAAGGTGGACGAAAAGTGCACCGTGGGACACAGCCATCATCGCTCGGGCGCTCGACCGACCGGGCCGTCGAAGACGGCGCCCGCGCGCGCGATGGCGTCGGTGGCGTCGCGTCGGTGGCGTCGGTGGCGTGCATCGCGTCCGTCGCGCGCGCGACGCGCGTCGAAACGACGTCATTCTTTCATTCATCATCGGGGCGCATTGGCGCGACGACGCGCCGTGCGCCACACGACGACGCGCGGTGATGCGCGCGACGATGCGCGCGACGATGCGCGCGACGCCGACGATGCGAGTCGCGCGATCGGTCTCGTCGGCGTCGCGCGCGAGACGGGGCGCGGGAGGGACGACGCGGAGGAACGCGCGCGCGGCCGTTGGTCGATTGGGAACGACGACGACGACGACGGCGAGGACGACGACGACGCGCGACGCGCGCGCGAGAAGGCGCGTGGTGACGCGAGGCAAATCCGACGCCTCGGGCCTGCCGGACGGCGTGGACGAACTCATGCGTAAGTACGCGGGAGACGCTGCGAAATCGGTGGGGCGCGCGGCGGCGAACGCGGCGAAGACGACGACGAGCGCGCCGACGAGAATCGCGCGCGGGGCGCGCACGTCCTACGACGGCGTGTTCGCGCTGTTATTCTTAAACTTTGCGTTATTCGCGTGCGACCACTGGGCGCACATGAGCTTCGTAAAGACGCTGTATCTGAACCACGCGCGGCCGACGTGGTGGCAATTCGCGACGTCGACGTTTTGTCACGCCAATTGGGCGCACTTGTCGTCCAATATTTTCTTCTTGTACATTTTCGGCAAGCTCATCGAGGAGGAGGAGGGTACGTTCGGGGTGTGGATGTCGTATCTCGTCACCGGCATCGGGGCGAATCTCGCGTCGTGGTTTTTATTGCCCAAGAGCGTCGGCGGCGTCTTGGGCATCGGCGGCGCGGCGACGGTGAGTCTGGGCGCGAGCGGCGCCGTGTTCGGTCTCTTCGCCGTCTCTGTGCTCGTGAAATTGAGTTGGAACTGGCGCAGAATCTTAGAGGTGGTGATTTTAGGACAATTCGTCGTGGATAGGTTTTTGAGCGAGGCACAGATGATCGCCGCCGCGGGATCGGGCGTCGGCGCGGGAAACGTCAATCACGTCGCCCATCTCGGCGGCGCCATCGCGGGGGTGTTGCTCATAATCTTTCTACAGCGCATGGTGCCGAAATGAGTGACGCGCTCAGAGGGCGATGTGTGTGATGATGACTGCGTAGAGTTTTAAAACAGAACAAACAGACGCACAGACGGACGCGTTCGCGTTATTAATAGTTATTAATCATCGTACGCGATATCTACTAGAGGACGCAAAAAAAACCCGATTTTATCAAAAGACGCCGAGCGCGGTGAAGAGGGCAAAGGCGAGAAACAAACTCCCGCCGACGACGCCCACCGTGCGTTCGCTGATGCGTTTGGAGAGGAGAGACCCACCGACGACGGCGATGAGCGTGGCGATGAAATGTCCGAGCGTGGCGCCGAACGCGACGCCGACTGGGTTTTGCGCGGCGCCGAGGGCGATGGTGGCTAACATGCTTCGATCGCCCCACTCGGCGATGAAGATCAACGTAAAGGTTTCAATCAACGCCGCAATGCCCGGGGACCGGCTCTGCGCGCTCGCGGATTTACACACCACTTCGGTCGCCTCGGCGAGCTCGCCGTGCTCCTCGGGTGTCGCGCCGCTGGGATCCATGGCGAGCGCGTCCTTGAGCGTCTTGACGCCGAAAAACACCAACATGGCGACGGCGGCGTACTCTCCGACCGGGAGCGTCGGCGCCAGAGATGTCGGCAAATTTTGAAACGCTCTCCCGATGGCGACCGAGATGACCGTCATAGACGCCAACGCCGTCGTCGCACCGGCGAGCACGCGCAATCGACCCAGACGCATCGCCAACAACGCCGCGATAAAGAAGGTTTTATCCCCCAACTCGCTGACGAAGATGAGCGCAAACGCCGCCGTGAACCCGCTCTTGGCCAACGCGCTCACGATTCGACTCTTCGCATCCAACATGAACGTGCTCGATCCTAAATCAAACGCCACGTATAATATTATCGCCGCCACGACGCACGATCCGAAAATCGCCGCCTGCAGCGCGTATCCCGTCGTCGGTTTATCCGCGTCATCGCGCACCATTTTCATGAATTCCAAATCGCACGACGCCCCCGCGTCCGCGTCCCCCCCATCGCTCGCCGCCGCGCGCATCGCGCGTCCCGCACGCGCCGCCGAACCGCGCACATCGCGCACAGCTCTCACCGCGCGTCGCACCGTCGTCCCGCGCGCGCGCACACAGACGCCGTCCCGACACCGATCCGCCGTCCCAGACGACGACGAGGTTGACGAAGAAATTCTCACGCGACGCGCGCGCGTCTCGACCACCGACGACGCCGACGCCGACGCCGACGCGCGCGAACGCGAACGCGTCACGGTCACCCCGACTGACGCGCGCGCGACGACCGACATGACGACGACTGACGACTGACTGAAGGAATGCATTCATGAAATTCAACACACAAACCTCTCGGCGGCGACGAGTCAGCGCGACGACTCTTTGGTCTACGACGACTTTTTAACTCTTCGTATGCATGACATCACCACTACAAACGGCGCGTCCGAATCCGAGTCCTACTACATATTAATACCGCTACACTATTCATTCGTTCCGCCGATGGGACGCGCGCTCGCGGCGCGAGGAGCGAGTTTTTTCGCGCGCGCGGCGACGCGCTTCTCCTTGGCGCGTCGCGCGTCAGATTTCGACTTTTTGGCGGCGGCGTCCTTGGCGGCGCGAAGGGCGGCTTTCGTGGCGGAGGCGCCGATGAGTTGCGGCGCGTCTTTGAGTCCGAACGCGGCGGCGACGTGGCCGAGATGGAGTCTCTTGATGTGGAAGATGTGTTTGAGCGCGCTCGGAAAGGTGGCGTAGGCGCGAACGTGGGCTCGAAACGCATCCTTGGCCAAGACGTCGTACGGTTTGTCGGCGGCGACTTTTGCGAGGAGCTTTTTCTGCATGCGTTGCGCGGCGGGATGGAGATGTGGCATGCTCTTAAACGTGGATTTATCCCGTTCAGTGGCGTCTTTCGCGTCGTCGAGGACGTTGAGCATGGCGACGGCGGACCCGACGGCGAAGGAGACGCCCTCGGCGGCGAGGACGTCGGCGTATTCGCGCTCCTTGGGTTGTAAAAAGAGCACGGCTTCGCCGTTCGAGCCGAGACGCGCGGTTCGACCGACTCTGTGCACGTACGTCGTGGCGTCGGCGGGTGGATCGACTTGAACTGTCGCGCCGACGCCGACGAAATCTAAACCTCTCGCGCCGACGTCGGTGCAGAGCAAGACGCCCGCCTTGGTCGTCGCAAAACCGCGAAAGACGTCGGCGCGTTCGGATTGACGCAACAATCCGTGTAAACGAAAGATTTCGTACGGACCCTGCACGGCGTCGTCGTCGTCCTCCATCTTCCCCTTGGCGCCTTTGGCGAGCCATCGAAGGGTCTTGTAGTGATACTCAACGGATTCGCACGAGGAAAAAAAGACGATCACCTTGGAGATGGAGCCTCGCATCCATCCGGCGAGCACGCCGGCGAGCGCGGGGAGTCGCGCCTTCATGGACACCTCGACGACGGTGTGGTTGAGACCCTGCGGCATGTGCACGCGTTCGCCGCCGGTCATGATTTTTACCATGCGTTTGAGGGCGTCGGCGTTCGCGTCGGCGTCGACGTCGGCGGCGTCGCCATGATCGTCGTCGTCGCCGACGATTTCCAAGTCGTCCCTCTCCGGCTCGACGACGACGGTGACGGGATCCGTCATGCGTTCGGCTAAACGCGCCGTGCCTGGCGTGAGCGTCGCGGAGAGAAGGGCGGTGCACAGACTCGCGCCCTCCGTTCGACGACCAATCTCGTTCAAGATAGCGTTCAAATCTTCCTCGAATCCTAAATCTAATAATCGATCGGCTTCGTCGAGGACGAGCCAACGCAAATTGTCCACGACGAACGACTCGGTCATTCGGAGATGATCCAACAGTCGACCCGGGGTGGCGATGAGCAGACACACCCCTTTGCGCAGACGCGCTTTTTCTTTCGCGCGATTTTCACCACCCATGATGGAGCTCGTCACCACCCAATGAAACGGTCTCCCCACGAGACGCGCCGTATCCTCCACCTGCGTCGCCAACTCGCGCGTCGGCACGAGCACCAACCCGCGCGTGCCCTCATTTCTCGTCACCCTCGGCACGATTCCTCCAATCTTACTAAACAACGGCGCGATGTAACTCAGCGTCTTCCCCGACCCGGTCTCCGCGCGCACCAAGACGTCTCGACCGGCTAACATTCGAGGAATGGTTTTCGCCTGCACCGCCGTCGGCGCTCCGAAACCGACGTTCTCCGTCAAGTGTTTCACCATGGACGCCGGAAGTCCACACTCCTCGAACGTCGTCGGTTCTCTCCCGAACACTCTCGCACGATCGCCTCCACGGTGCGCGTCCTCACCGTCACCGTGTTCACCACAGTTCTCGCCCGCGTCGTCGTCGTCCCGTCCCGAACCGCTCGCCGCCGCGCGTTTCATCAGACTCGCCCAGTCTCGAGGATTAAACGTCAACCCGTCGTCGTCCTTGTCGTCCCCATCGCCGTCGTCGCCTCGAACGACCTCGAACGCATCGTCCTTCTCGTTCTCCTCCTCCTCCTCTCTCGACCTCATCGTCCCTCGTCCGTCGCGCGTCGGCGCGCCTCGCGTCGGCTTTTTCCCTCGCCGTCCGTCACCCTCCCGACGTGCGTCATCATCGCCTCTCGACGTCCCGCGCCCGCCTCGCGCGCGCGCGCCCCCCGCATCCTCGCGCGCGCGTTTCTTCTCGCCTCGTCGCGTCGGTCCTTTCGTCCCACCGTCGCGCGGGGCGTCCGACGCGCGCGTCGTCGTCGTCGTCGTCCCGCCGCCGCGCCAGCCCTTTTTCGACGTTCGCGCCACCGTCCTCGCGCGCGGGTTCCCTCGTCGCCCACCGCGAATCGGCGCGACGTCGTCCGCGATGTTCATCACGAGCGCGTCGTCGTCCGACATGGCGCGAACGCGCGCGACGCGACGCGGTGTCGCGCGAACGAGCGACCGGAGGGACTCGCGCGGCGAATCAGGTCGGTTCGAAGGCTCGAGGTCGAGAAATCGACCGAATGGGCGTCCGCGGTGCCTCGCGCGACGCGTCACTCGTCGCCGCGCGAGACGCGATGGATGCTATGAATTTTTCTCGACGCGTCGACGGAGACGCGCGCGATGAAGACGCGCGCGCGTCGACGGAGACGCGCGCGAACGATGGGGAGAAGACGGACCGGCACTCGGAGGCTCGAGAGGCGTCCGAGGAAGACGCGACGATGGACGACGCGATCGGGACGTGTCGCGTGTGTCTGGAGGATATCTCGCGCGAGGACGTCGAATGTGGTCTCGCCGTCGCGCTCGGGTGCGCGTGCGCGTCGTCTGGGCACGTGCACGAGACGTTCGCGTGTCGCGGCGCGTACGCGGCGATGAAACGCCGCGCCGGAGAGACGACGTGCGAGATTTGTTTACATCCGCTCGCGGCGCACATCGCGTCGCTCGAACGCTCTAAACGCGCCTTCGTCATCGATATCGACGTCGACGATCGTCGAGGCGGCGAGAGAGAGAGAGACGAGGATGGACGCGCCGCTCGTGACGCGTCGCTCGACGCCGCCGAATCCAGAGTCGCGCTTCGCGACGCGAGCTGCGCGCCGTGCGCGTGCGTCTACGCGTGCGTCCGCGCCATTCTCGCGCGACGCACGGGCCTCTTCGCGTTCACGCTCGCGTTGCTCGGCGCGCTCGTCTTCACCGGCGTCGTTCGACCGATGTGAATCCGACGAAACGGAGGCGCGCGTCGGCGCGTCGATTTCGACGTCGTCAGAGGGGAACGAAACGGCGAGAGAGAGAAAATGATGATTTGCGACGTCGTCACTCGTCGACGACGACGACACGCGCGAGAGAACGCGATCGCGTGACGCGAAAACGCGTGCGGGACGCGTCGAGGCGCGCGGATCGGTGCGCGCGCGCGGCGACGACGAGAGGGACGTTCGAATTCGCGGGACGGTTGGTTTAAAAACATCGTCATCGTCGTCGCGTCATGACGGACGTGATGCGCACGCCCGTGTCCACGCCGACGAGCGCGACGTCTCGTGAATCGCCGTTTGCGTCTTCTCCGCCGACGTCGTCGACGACGAGCGATCGTGAGGCGGCGGAGAGATTGGCGGATGCGATTCGGGACGGGTTGCTCTTCGCCACGCCGGAGGCGACGACGCGACGCGTGATGGCGAGAACGCCGGGAAGCGGCGGTGCGAAGACGCCGACGTTTGCGTTCGGGGACGTGGATTGTGCGGTGTGTCAGAGTCCGCTCGATCGGTCGAGACCGGAGGCGAGCGATAATCCGGATAAGGTGGAGCTCGCCACCGGGTTGGCGTGTCGACACGTCTTTCATCGATGTTGTCTCGCGGAGTGTCGAACGCACGGTATACGGCGGTGTCCGACGTGTCAGGCGCCGTTGCCTCGAGGATTTACGCCGGAGAGCGTGCGAGAGGAGCGAGAGCGACACAGGATTCGAGATCGAATCATCGCGAGGAGTCGGAGGGCGACTGACGCGATTCGATTGGCGCGGGCGAGAGCCATCGCCAACGGAACGATACCGCCGCACGGCGCGAGTCCGACGACGAGCGATGGAAGTCAGACGCCGGGAACGCCTGTGATGGTGTCTTTGAGTCAAGACACGGGGATGGACGTGTACGGCGCCGCGGCGTTACCTCCGAGAGCGCCGAGGTCGTCGGCGCCGAAAAACGGCGGAAACAGAAACGAGCGGTGTCATCCGTACGCCTCGCCGTCGCCTTCTCGTTCGCCGTCCTCGGCGAGCGAAGACGGGGAAGATGATACATTCTTCATCTCCATGACGCAGTGAGCGATGGACGAGCACATCGCACGATAGAGCCCGCGGCGTCCGGAACGACGCCACCACGCGCCTTTAGTAGACAGTTAGTATTCATTACATCATCGCGCACCCTCGCGCATCTCAAAATCTAGGCATGCGATCGCCGGGATTCAACACCATGGGATCACCCTTCCAATCCGCCACCACCCTGCGTCCATCCGGAAGCGTCGTGCCCGGAATCAATAAACTCTCGTCGATTTCGTCGTCGTCCTGGTACGTCGTCCGCGCCGCCGAAACCGTCTCCGCCGTCTCCGCCGACGACGACGACGACGCTCCAACCACCCCAGATCCGTCACCACCGACACCATCCTCCACTCCACACACCTCCATGATCACCCACTCCGGCGTTCCGTCCACGATGTGTTCCCCGAACGCCTTCCCCCACTCGACGTGTTCGTCCCGCGGGACGCCTCTCAAAAACGTCTCCACCTCGCCCAATCCCCCGAACCCACCCACGCGCATCTCCAGCGCCGATTCGCGTCCACCGATGTACCCAGAACACACCTGAAACCTCTCGCTCGACACGCCCGCCTTGACACCGATCGTTCGCGCCCACAGACGCAACGCGTCCCGCGCCGCCGCCTTGCGCCCAAACCTCGCGGCGACGCGCCACCGCGCCACGAGCTCGCGTCGGTTTCGCGACGGCGACGCGTCGACGCGCGGTTCGGGCGACGGCGCGGTTTGACGCAAGCCCTCGAGCGCGGCGGCGTACGCATCTTCGTCTCCGTCGTCGCCTCCGTCGTCGTCGTCGTCGTCGTCGTCGCGGCGTCCCGGCCGTAACCGCTCGAACGCGTCGTCGCCCGGGAGCACGAGTCCGAACGAGGACGACGCGCGCGCGACGACGCGTCGGCGCGGCGACGACGCGATGCGTCTCGGCGGCGTCGAGCGCGCGAGGCGAGGCGTCGCCAGGCGAGTCGTCCTCGTCGTCGTCGTCATCATCGAACGGCGCAAAATGAGGAGCTCTGGCGAACGAGCCCGCATCACACCGGGGACGCGAGCGCGAGAATCGACGTGCATACAATGAGGGTGTACGAAAGATATTGGGTCCAAAGGTCCACGAGATGCTCGATAAGTTTTCATGCGTTGACGACGCGTGTTCCAAGGCGGCTCGGCGGTCGCTCGCGGATGAGACGCGACAAAACTCACGGGCGCGTCTCGTTGTTAACTTTCGGCGGGGTACTGAAGCGCGTCGCCGGTGGTGAATGAGGGCGCCACTGAGAGACGACGACGAGGACGACCGACGGCGACGATGGACGCGCGCGGGGCGAGCGCGAGCGATTCTGAGGAATCCATGTGGTCGCTTCCGGTGCGCGCGACGCGACGAGACGCGCGAGGGGGAGCGAGCGCGCGTCGATTCGATTCGAATGACGAGACAGACTGACGAAAGATGACGACGCGACGCGACGATGACGCAGGACGCGCTCATGGTGGGCGGTCGCGACGACGAGGAGGATGTTTCAAAGCCGAGAACGCCGGCGTGGATCGCGGTGGCGCGTCCGAGACGATCGAGGGACGTGGATGAGAATCGAGACGAGGACGGCGTCGAGGAGACGACGACGGCGACGACGACGGGAGAGGAGGAGATCGAGGCGCTGAGACGCGAGAACGCCGAGTTACGAGCGCGGTTGCGCGCGACGCAGAGCGAGTTCGACGCGCAGTGGCGAGCGGAGATGAAGAGCGTGCGAGAGGCGGTCGTCGAGAGAGACGCCGAGTGGTCGAAACGCGTCGATCGATACAGACGAGCGGCGAACGACGCGCGCGCGGAGAGGGACGCGGACAGGGCGGCGTGGGCGGTCGAGCGCGCATCTTTGCGCGACGACCGCGCGGTTCGCGCGAGTTCGGCTTCGATTGAGCGTTTACGACGAGACGTGCGCGCGTTGAAGCAGTCGTGTCGGGACCTTCGAAGCTCGGCCGAGTTGGCGAATAGACTCGTCGGTCCGGCGGTCGAGCGCGCGCTCGAGGGCGTTCGGCGCGCGTTCGGCGACGCGTGAGAGTCGCGCGCACGAGTGAGTCTTAGCGTAGCACGTTCGTGTACATACAGTAGATAGGTTACAACAACATCGGTAACGTGGTACATGGTGGGTAGTTTACGGGTACGGCGGTCGGCGTTGGTTTTTTCTCTTCATTCGTTCGTTCATTCGTACGTACGTACGTACGTACGCACGCGCGAGCTTCGCGGCGGTGGCTCGGTCATTCTCGATCGGTCGACACTCACGTCCACGTCTTCGACGCGTCGTCCTCCTCTCCAAAGTAATACCGGAGATCCGCCTTGATTCCGTCCTCGTACCACCCTCTCGGCACCCAAGACGCGTCCGTCGCGTCGTACCACGACAATCTCGGCTTCATCCTCGGTTTCCTCTCGTCGTGCACCAACACGCTTCGCACGTACGCCGAATCCCTCGCCATCCTCGCCGCGCACAAAAACGCCGGTATATCCGGGACGTACACCTCCGTCGCCTCCGTCGCCGCCGCCCCGCGCGCGCGTTCGCTCTTCGCCATCTCATCCACGAGCGGCGCGAACGCCTCCCCGATCGCTTTCGCGCACGTCCCCAACGGCATCTCATCGCTTCGTCTCGCCCGCGCGAATCCCATCACCGTCCACCGCTCGCCGTCGTCTCGCGCGTCCGCGCGCGCGCTCGCCCCAACAGAATGCTGACGAGGCACCGATGATGCCGACGCGCGCGCATCGTCCCCATCGGTCACCACCGCGGTCGTCGCGCGACGCACGCGCGCGCGCGACACCGCGCGATTCACGCGCGGGAATATTCTGTACATCTATCCCTACACGTCTCTCCCACCGCCGTCGCGTGTCGTCGTATGTCGTCGACGCATTCGCGCGCGCATGCATTCATTCATCATCGACGCGACACTCGACCGAAGGCGCGGGACCGGGGAAAATATCTCGATCGATCGGTCGCTCGGTCGGTCGTCCGCATGGGTCTCGATCGTGTGGAGTACGAGGTGATTGATCGATGTGTGGACGTCGTTCGCCCAGTGAACGCGCGCGTGGTGAACCGAGGGTGTACGATGGTACTACAGATACTACTACTACTTAGTACTATACTATTGTACCTTCTACCGTATATAGTATCTACTGGCACCCATGATGATGACGCAGATAGTATGTACCACCCTCGCGGTGGTGGAGACGGTGCCGTGGACCGTGGTATGGAGTATATACTGTCATTATATGGAGTATATACTGTCAGTATAGTGTACTGGACGCGACGTCTGTATATTGGGGACTGGAAGTCTATCTAGTAGTATTTATTGACACACGCCGCCGCGATCGATGGAATCCATGCGATGGATGCCGCGCGACGACGACGAATGAATGAGTGCTCGACGCGCGAACGAACGGTGCGCGATGGACGACGACGACGACGAATGGTCGTCTCGTCGTCGTGGACCTCCGTCGTCGTCTCCTCCGTCGTCGTCGCGCGCGTCGAGGACGGTGGAGGCGCGCGAGAGACGATCGTCCGGCGTCGAGCGCGCGGTGCGTCTCGTCGTGGCGGACGTCTCGCGCGTGCGTCGCGTCGAGGTTGGGGAGACGGACGGGGAAAAGGACGTGATCGTCACCGCGCACAGACGCGCGTCTTCGGGCGTCATCGGGAGGATACTTCGTAAGAGGAATGGAAAGCGACGAGACGCGAGAGGACGCGAGTTTCGCGTGCGCGACGACGACGCGGGACGGGACGACGAGGCGCTGGAACGCGCGTTCGGGATCGAACGGTCGTGGAGGACGACGACGATGAGCGATGGGACAAAGAAACGGAAGACGAAGGCGACGCGCGAGTTGTTGGTGATCGTGAATCCGACGGCGGGGAAAGGGCGCGGGATGAAGATTTGGGAACGGTGCGCGGCGCCGACGCTGCGCGCGGCGGGGGCGAGGTGCGAGACGCGGGTGACGACGCGAGCGAAAGAGGCGACGGAGATATTGCGAGCGGTGGATTTGACGAGATACGACGGTGTGGTGGTGGTCGGTGGTGATGGGACGGTGGCGGAGGTGTTTCAAGGGATGCGAGAGCGAGGAGACGAGGCGTCGACGTCGACGCCGCTGGGCGTCGTTCCGGCGGGTTCGGGAAACGCGCTGTGCAAGTCGATCCAACACGCGGGCGGTGAACCGTGTGATCCGGTGAGCTGCGCGCTGACGATCGCGAGGGGACACACGCGCTCGCTCGATCGAGCGGAGATTCGGTTTCGAGATAAAAAGACGGGCGCGTGGAACGAGACGTCGACGCCGACGCACTCCCTCTTGTCGACGTCGTGGGGCTTCTTCTCCGACGTCGACATCGAGAGCGAAAAGTTTAGATTTTTAGGCGGTGCGCGCTTCACCGTACAAGCCATCGTGCGCATACTCTCTCGCCGCAAGTACGCGTGCGATTTCGTGTACGAAACCACCGCGAGCGGGCGCGAACACAACGAGAGACACTACGCCGACGCCGACCTCGGCGTCCGCCTCGCCGATCGTCCCGGATGGCGACGCATATCCGGCGACGTCCTTGGTCTGTGGGCGCTCAACGTTCCGTGGGGCACGGAGACCACCCTGGCCGCCCCTCGCGCCGAATTCAACGACGGCTCGCTCGACGTCGTCCTCGTGCGCGTCACCAACCGCAAAAACATGCTCAAACTCATGCTCGATTTCGACGCCGGCGCGCACGTCTCCAACCGCGCCGTCGCCTACCTCAAGGTGAAATCTTTCGAGCTCATCCCTCGATCACCCGACGGAAGCACCACCACCACCGGCGGCGGATTCATCGCCGTCGACGGCGAACTCGCGGCGTCTCGCCGGGACCCTCGCTCGCGGTACGGCGCCCTTCGCTGCGTCGTCGCCCCCGACCCCTGTCGCGTCTTCGCCCCGCGTTCGACGTGACCACCGGCATTCATTAATATTACTAGCAGTAGCATCGCACCATCGTCACCGATATCACGCGGCGACGCTCGACCGCCTCCGCGTCCCGCCTCCGCCGTCCCGCGCCGCCTGCAGAAACCTCAGAGCGACGAGAGCGCGTCAGATCGACGCGCGCGAGACGGACACCGCGAAGACGCACGCACGTTCGATCGCGTTCGTGAAGACAGACGGACGAACAGACGGACGGACGGACGGACGGAGATGTCGGCGGAGGACGCGCCCGCGCCCGTCCCCGCGAAGGATGACGCGCCGGCGGTGGATGCGGATGGAAACCCGGTGATGAGTAAGAAGGCGCTGAAAAAGGCGGCGGCGGCGGCGGAGAAGGCGCGTCTCAAGGCTGAGCGCGCGGCCGCGTTGGCGGCGAAGATGGACGCCATGGCGGCGGCGCCCGATCCGTTGGCCGATAAGTACGGGGACGCGGAGATGGTGCAGTCCAAGGAAAAGACGGGGCGGACGTGGACGCGAGTGGACGCGTTGGACACGAGTTTCGTCGATCGTGAGGTGTTGATGCGAGGGAGAATACACAACGTGCGAGGGAAAGGGAAGAGTGCATTCATCGTATTGAGACAACAGACGGCGACGGTGCAGGTGACGCTCTTCGTGGATGACGTCACGGTGAGTAAAGGCATGGTGAAGTGGGTGAGCGCGCTCACCAAGGAGAGCGTGGTGGATATTAAGGGTTTGGTCGTCAAGCCGGAGGTTCCCGTGGAATCGTGCACGCAGAATGAGATCGAGGTGGTGTGCCGAGAGATTTTCTGCGTGTCGAGATCGGATCCGGAATTGCCGTTTTTGATGGAGGACGCGTCGAGACCGGATAGCGCCTTCGACGCCGAGGATTGTCAGTTTGTTCGAGTGTTGCAAGACACGCGTTTGAATAACCGTGTGTTGGATTTAAGAACGCCGACGAATAATGCCATCTTCAAGGTTCAATCCGGCGTCGGTACTCTGTTCCGAGAGGCGCTGTTGCGACGCAACTTTGTGGAGATTCACACGCCCAAGCTCATCGCCGGCGCCTCGGAGGGGGGCGCCGCCGTCTTCAAGCTCGATTACATGCAACTCGGCCCGGCGTGTCTGGCGCAATCTCCGCAGTTGTACAAGCAAATGGCCATCATGGGTGATTTGGAGGGCGTCTTCGAGATCGGACCGGTGTTCCGCGCCGAAGATTCCAACACGCACCGCCACTTGTGCGAGTTCACCGGCTTGGACATGGAGATGAACATCAAGGAGCACTACGACGAAGTCTTGGACGTCCTCGATGAGTTGTTCGTCAGCATGTTCGACGGCTTGAACGAACGATTCGCGAGAGAGATCGAGGTCGTCAACAAGCAGCATCCGTTCGAACCGCTCAAGTACTGCCGCCCGACGCTTCGATTAACTTTTGAGGAGGGCATCAAGATGTTGCAAGAGGCGGGCGCCGACGTCGATCCGCTCGAGGATATCGGCACGGAGACGGAGCGTTTCCTCGGTAAGTTGGTCAAGGAGAAGTACGACACCGACTTTTACATGCTCACGCGGTATCCTCTCAACGCGAGACCGTTCTACACGATGCCCGCGGCGGATGATCCCAACTACACCAACTCCTTCGATATTTTCATTCGAGGGCAAGAAATCATCTCCGGTGCCCAGCGTATTCACGATCCCAAGCTTCTCGCCGAGCGCGCCGAGGCGTGCGGGATCGAGATTCCGACGATTCAACCGTACATTGACTCTTTCAAGTACGGTGCCATGCCGCACGGTGGTTGCGGCGTCGGTCTCGAGCGCGTCGCCATGTTGTTCCTCGACTTGAACAACATTCGCAAGACGTCCATGTTCCCGAGAGATCCCAAGCGTTTGACGCCCTAAGTCTGCTTTGAGCTGCTTTGGTTGTTTTCTATTCATACGCGCTAGAGCTATCATTCTAATCTAATTGTCCGAATCAATCAAACTCGATGTCATCACCGAATTTCATTTTGAAACGCCGACGCCACGGCTTCAAAAGCGACGAAACTAATCGGAAAACCGAGCGTAATTCTCGCCGCCGTCACCGCCGTCCCTTTATAAAATGCCGACGGTCCCTCCGTTCTGAATATTTTAATCGCCGCGCTCGTCATCGTCGGATACTCGAGCGCACCGCTCGCGCTCGGCACTTGTCCCTGCATGCGACTCTTCAATACGTCAAACGGCATCTTAAACGCCGTGGCGACCAAACCCGCGACGACGCCGACGCCGATGTTTTGCCACGCCTGTTCCACGAACGTCTCCGGCGTGGACAGATGACCCTTGCACCAGTGTATGCTTCCGAAATAACACGCGTTAAAGACGTTATTTCTCAGACACGTCGGCCAAAATCCCGCGTATAAACCTCGCGCCCCCTCCGTCCGCGCGATTTCTCGCGCGCACGCCGCCGACGACGCGTACCTCGCCATATTCTCCTTGGTTTGCATCCTCACCTTGACCGTCTCGAACGGCGTCACGCACGCGCTCTCCACGTACGCCGTGCACCATCCCGCCACGAACGCCTCCCGCGTCGTCATCGCGTTCGGATCCACACTGACGAGCTTTTTACTCCACTCGTACCCCACGTACATGCACAGACTCTGCGGCCTCGCGCACGCGGGAAGCACGCCTCGATACAGCGACGAGATCCCGCGCGCGCGCGCCTGGGTGAGCACGGCTCGAATAAACGGTGCGTTTGCACCCTTATTCACGTGCGCCTGCGTCTTGACGACGTCCACGGGGTGACACGCGAGGGCATCCTGATAAAGCGCACGATGCGCCGTCAGTCGGTCGGTCGTCGAGCGCGGGGACGGGGACGCGGCGGGGACGTCGTGAAGACGCACCGCGCACCCGGCGATGAAACCGGCGGTGATCTCCTCGTGCGGACGAAGCGGCATCGACGCTCGAGGAGGAGGATGGGACGCGGGCGACCCGAGGGCGCGAGGAGGATGCTCGCCCGCCTCGGTGTGCCGCGCGCGCGGCGGCGGCGGCGGCTCTCTCTCTCTCTCGCGCGCGCGTGATGATGATGCGTGATGATGATTACAAGATCGTTCGAGAACGAACGGTGGACGTTTGTTGAATATATTGTTATTGTTATTATGTCGATAACGACCACGAGCCGGTGATGGAACCGACTTTTTTAGAAAAGTACAAGAGCGGGACGCTGAACGAGGCGGAGGACGTCGGAAGCGGCACGGCGCACGTTCCGAGTTTTTGTCCGGTTCGACTGTCCACGACGGAGATGATGCCGACGAATTCTTTGAAAGCGTCCATACCCAATCGTTCGGCGCGCGCTTCCGAGTCCGAATCGGGTTCGGTGACGCTCGCAGTCTTCATCTTTTTACGTTCGTCCTCGGTGAGCAGGGCGAAACGCGTCTGCGATTTTTCTTGGGCGATTCGAACTTGCTCGTCCGAAGCGTCGTAACCGACGAGCGTGGACGGGAGATTTTGCGGAGGGAAATCGTATATGCCGGTCTCGTTCGGTTGATTGCCGTCGCGCGCGATGTGCGTGGAGCTGACCTCTCTCGCCACCGGAAGCACGATGCGCGTGTGAGGAACAAACAGGTGGACGTACACGGACGATCCGACGTTGTTTCCAATCTCTTCTTCGGTGTACGTGCGAGTCACCTGAAGCGTCGTGAGCTTTAACGTCGCTCGCGGGAGAGACTTGACGTGCGGAAGCGATCTGAGGTGCACTCGGAAGCGAGCGTAGACCGGGGCGTGGTCCGACGTCAAGACGTCGTGGCGGGCGCCGTACTCGATCTCGTCGATGGAACTCTTCGCACCAGCCAGAGAGTGCACGAGCACGCGATCGCACCACGATGGCACACGTTTCGCGTTGTAGTACTCGCTCGTTCCGGGTTGAGCGTAACTGCTCTCTTGCGCCGTCGTCGCCTGTGCGGAGCACAAGCCCTTGGATTTCTCGCTCTTGTTGCTGGCGCGTTTGAACGTCGGAAAGAAACTCAACGGCATCTCTCGAAAGTTGGACAGCACCTTACCCTCTCGAATCGATCTCTTCAATTGATCCGCTTTGCTCAATTCCGTGAATCGTTGTTGACCGACGGACTCTATGATGGCTGCGCGTCCGATTTGGAAGGGCGACGCGTCGACGACTTCGTTTTCGTTGTCGCTGTCGTCCTCCCCCGTGCCGGGCGTCGCGGACGGTCTGTCCGCGGGAAATTTACTCAAGGGCACGCTCTCGACGTCGTACTTCTCGCGAGTTGGCTTACTCTCGCTCTCGCTCTTCTTGTTCCAGTGCGTGTCCCACTCATCGCCGACGACTTGACCCGGATCAAGACGGTAGTTGAGATCTCCAAAGAAGAAGACGTGACTCGTCGAGTCCAACAACTCTGGCACTTGATTTCTTCTCGGCGCGTATCCGCTTCCGATCTTCGCCCCCGTCGCGGTCCCGAACGCGTTGGACGTTTTCGTCACGGCGCCTTTAAACTTTCTCAACACCTCGTTTCCAGTATCGAAAAACGTCGCGTTGATATCCTTGACGACGGGGAGCGCGCACGCCGGTCGCAGTTGACAGTCGCCCCACGCGCCGTTGAAGATTTCCAGCACCATGTCGTTGCGAGCCTGAAGAAACTTTGGTTGTTCGTGCGCGGCGAGGTGACACGACACGAAGGCGATCGTCTCGCCGTTGTCCAGCTCGATGTGCACGACTATTCCCCCCTTGTTTCCGACGAGATTTCCTAAACCCGTCGCCTTGGAGCCAACCTTGACGCTCTGAATGCGCGATACGAGTCTCTTCTTCACGAAGACAGCCAATCGCATCTGTAGCAACATTTCGCTCTGTAACAGTACGTACTCCGCCCCCACCGCGGCGCTCAAGAAATCAAACCAATGCATTCTCACTTTAATCTCCTGCACCAACCGCTTGCTCGTGTACCACCCGGTGAACATGCCGCACATGGCGCCCGGAACGTATCCCATCACGCCTCCCGCCATCGCCCCGCCCATCATCATCCCCAATCGCGTCCACTTGGTGGAGTGCACGAATCCTCTCTTAAACCTCGACGCGTACGGCGCGGCGTCTCCGCACGCCGCGCTCACCGCCGACGGTTTCGTCGTCTTTTTCGTCTTGACGTAACTCGCCTCTTGCGCCCCGACGGCTATCACGTCCGACCCTCTCGCGCTCTTCAACCATCCACTCGCCGCCTCGCTCGTCGGTGCTTTATTCCCAACGTTCCACGTCGACACGTACACATCCAACGACCGCTTATCCCCGCTCTTCGGCGCTCGAAAACTCTTCGTGGCGTACAAGAATTTCGACGCCGCCGCGCTCGTTCCCACATCCTCCTCGCCGTCGCTCTCCCCGCCGTCCGCCGTCGCCGTCGCCGTCGTCGAGCGCGTCTGAAACGTCACCACGCGCGACGCCGTTCCCTCCGTCGTCACTCGATCGCCGCCCTCGACGTCGTCCACCACAGCCACCGCCTCGTCGTCACCGCGCGCATTCTTCCCATAATCATGCGCGTCGAGCGCATTCGTCGTCCCCGTCATCGTCCCCACCGACCGTCTCTCTCTCTCTCACGCGCGCACACACACGAACGACTTCGAGACGATCGACGACGTTTGGGCGCGCGCACGTCTCGCTCCGCGCGCGCACGCCCGTGTGACGATCGATCGCGCGCGCGCCCGAACGTGCGCGCGCTCTCCGCTCCGAATGTCCGACTGTATACGACGAATAAAAAAATAAATGATCGTACACACATACGTACAGTATGTATGAAAAGGCCTACATCCTGTATACGGACGAACGCTTGACGATGGATGGATGACGCGCGCGAGGGAACGACGGGACGACGGAGAGGTGACGGGACGCGCACGACGCGACGCGAGGCGAGAGAGGACGACGGACGGACGGACGGACGAACGGACGGACGGACGAGGAGCGCGGCGTCGAGCGCGGACGTGGGTGTGCGAGGAAAAGGTCCGAGTCATCTGTCTTCGCGTGCGCGTGTCTCGTGCGTGTTTTGTTTTATCCGTGGGGACGCGATGACGACGACGACGACGTCGGCGTCGGTGCCGGGGGTGAGACGATCGGGGGTTCGACCGAGACCGAGCGGTGGTCGCGCGCGATGTCGCGCGCATCGCGCGCCCACCGTCGTCGCGCTCGCGCGCGCGGGTGGTGGGGACGGGGACGCCGGGGAGGAGGCGGAGGGTGGGAAAAACTTTTTGGGACGCACGGGGAAGCGCACGGGGGACGCCGAGTCCATCGCGAAAGAGTACGAGGAGAAGGAGGCGGAGGTGCTCAGAGCGAACGCTGGGATGCAATATGAGTTCGGGAAGCCGCAATCGCCCAAGGAGACTTGGGAACCGTTCGCGAGAGAGGCGAGAGTGGGATTGGTGGAGGAGTATCGACGAGGCGCCGAGGGCGACGCCGTGGCGGCGTCTCTGCACTTGGCGGTGGAGGATGATGCGTTTGAGGGACGAACGAGCGTGTGTTTGCCGAGGGAGGCGTATTTTAAGCGCGTGGATAAGCTCGTGAACGAGTTTGTGCAGAGAGATTTGTCGTACATGAGCGACGAGGAAAAGGCGGACGGCGACGCCATGATCGCCGCCGTCGAGCGGTTTCTCTTCGAAGAGCAGCAGTACCGCACGCCGACGGGTTGGAGAGAGGCGTTTTCGCCGTACAGAACGTATTTCCATAACGTGATAGCGCAAAAGGTTGGGATTCCCGCCACTCTCGCGGCGATTTACATCGGTTTCCTCGCGAGATTAAAGCAACGCGGAGAGTTGGACGCGTGCGGCGACATCAACGTGGCGCTTCGCGTGCGGCGAGGCGCGGATCCTACGCCACGACGACCGCGCGGGATCAAGGCTTTGGATCCGGTTCCGGACGGATCCATCGTGTGCACGGCGGACATGGTCGTACGCATGCAGCTCATGGCTTTAAAACGCGCCTTTTGGCCGTGGGAGTGGGACGACTCGCGCGATTCCGGCTTTCTCCTCGCCGTCGAAGCCGCGGCGTACGGCAAAGACGACCGCATGAACACCGCCGCGGGCGTCGTCGGGATCATTCAACCCTCCGGTAGACCTTTCGGCAATCTCCCCATGGCCCTCTTAGTCACCGAACGCCTCGCCGAGCTCGACGGTAACGTCGGTTACCAACAGCGAGATATGGCCATTCTCCTCTACCACGGCGGCTATCGCCGAGACGCCCTCGACGCCCTCGTCGCCTTCAACAACTGGCGCGCGACGACCAAACTCGCCAGCGTCGAGGTCGACGACAACACCTCCACCGACATTCCTCAGCCCGAATTCGCGTGGGAATCGGGAGATCCAGTCACCGCCGCCCGCCTCGCCCTCCGCGAGGACGAAGCCTTGGCCAAGGTCGTGCTCGAGCTCAACCGCGACCTTCTTGAGCGTCAATTCGACATCTAGCCCTTGACATCTCGCGACGTCTCGCAATTCAACGCACCGCGTCACTCCGTCACTCACTCAATCACGCACGCACACGCATTCGCTCACTCGCTCGTTCGTTTCCACACGCATCTCTCTCCACCGTCTCGCGCCGCCGCCGCCGCCCGACCGCGGGAAAAATATCCCCGTCAGCAATTCATGAATGATTGATTGCGACAGTCGACGACGACGCTCGTCTCCCGTCTCCCGAGATGTGCGTCGCCTTCATCGCGCTCAGCGAACGATCGCCCGTGAAACTCCTCGTCGCCTTCAATCGAGACGAGGATTACGCTCGACCGACGCGCGCGGCGCGCGTGTGGGACGACGGTGAGCTCGAGCTCGCGAACGGTCGTGATGATTGTGACGGCGACGACGACGGCGCGACGTCGAGGTCGGTGCGAATCGTGGGATGTCGAGACGAAAAGTGCGGAGGGACGTGGTTGGCGTTGTGCGCGAGCACGGGGAAGTGGGCGCTGTTGACGAACGCGTGTGGGTTGGGACAGACGGGGGCGAGCTCGAGCTCGAGCGGCGGCGGCGGAGCGGCGCGGTCAAGAGGCGCGTTGGTGACGAATTATTTGAAGGATCCGACGATGTCGGGAGAGAAGTACGCGTCGGAGGTGTTCGAGGAGAGGTTTAAGTACGATGGATTCAATCTGATCGTCGGTGACGCGAGGACGACGCACGCGCACTGGGTGGGGAATCGAGGCGAGGCGAACGCGCGCACGCCGCAGCGATTGGAGCCCGGGCGCGTGTACGGATTGGCGAACGAGGTTTTAGATTCTCCCTGGCCGAAAGTGACGCGAGGTAAGGCGAAAATGGAGTCCATCATGCGTGAATTCTCAAAGTACGACGTGGACGAGCTTCCCGCGCTCGCACTCGAGGAGCGAGTGCTTCGAGAGGTGCTCCACGCGCCGCTCGACGCGGCGCCGCCCAGACGCCTGCGACGGCCCGCGACGCCTCCTCGCGAGGAAACGTCTCGAGACCCGACGGTAACGGTGCGATTTGAACATTCCATCGCACACGCGTCGTCGGACGACCTCCACGATGAATTCGAGGTGGACATAGACGAGGACGACGAAGAAACCGTCGAGCTCGTCGTCGAACAGGTGGAGGCGCACGAGAGCGAGTGCTCCTTCGTCCGTCCCGGCGAACTCCCCGGCCGTCCCAACTGCGGTACTCGCACGAGTCAAGTCATCATCATCTCCACCGACGGCCGGTGTCGCTGGCGCGAGCACCACTTCCACCCGTCCACGTCCAACCGAGGCCACCGCCGTCCCAGCGTCTCGGCGTCGACGTCCGGAGGCGCGAGCGCGAACGCCCGGTCTCGCGCCGCCGCCTCGCTTCCGGACGTCGTTCTCACCGAGCCCGCCGTTGTGCACGCCTTTCGCGTGCCCACGCGCGCTCGAGAGTCCACTCCGATCGCGTGAGCGACTCGCGTTCGGGTCCCGCGCGCCTCGCGCCGTTCCTTGGTTCGCGACCCTCCGTCGGCGGCACGGGGCCTCCTTCCCCGAGGGGGGGAGGGGGGCGTCGTTCGAGCCTCGAACCGTCGTACGACCCGCGCGCGTGTTAGGAGCCGGTCTCGCGCGCGTGTGAGATCTCGACGCGATGAGTGTCGTCGTCGCGAGCGTCTCGCGAGCGCGCGGGGTGGGTGTGAACGTCGATGGACGACGCGCGGCGGCCGGGACGGTTGGGAAAAGCGCGCGTCGAGGCGGGGGCGCGCCATGCCGCGCGGGGGTTCGAACGCCCGCGAAAACGACGTCGTTCGATCCCGAGACTGCGTTAGAACACGCGAGGATGGATGAAGGGATGTTCGGGAGAGGATTGTTCGCCACGGGGACGGGAGAGGTGTTGGCGAGGATGCCCGTGAACGCGCTGTGTTGCGCGCCGGCGGCGACGGGGGAGGGGCCGGCGTTCGACGCGGCGGAGGGGTCGGTGCGGGCGGTGTACGAGCGAGGGTGGTCCGAACACTTTGGTGCGGACGCGATAATGCCGAGCGCGATCGTTGACTTTGTCGTGCGCGCGCCGTTCGCCAAGGATGTGCGATTGACGGCGGCGTTGGCGTGGGCGACGACGCACGTTCCGGCGTGGAGAGAGTACGGCGAACGCGTCGTGCCGGCGGAATTTGATTGCATGTATCTCGCGAACGAGGAGGAGTTGGAAGCTTTGCAAGACGCAGAGATTCGTGTCATGGCGGAGCGATCAAAGGCTGGATACGAGGCGACGTGGAACGCAGCCATGGAGGCGTTTCCCGAGGTGAAGGCGGCGCTCGGCGACGTCGACGACAAACGCGTGGCGTGGTGTCGTTCGTGGGTGCACACGCGCGCCATCAGTGGGAAATTAGGCGACCATGACTGCGCCTTCTTAGCACCGACGATTGATTTAGCGAATCATCGCGTGGAATCCACCGCCAAGTACGGCGTGAGCGAAGACGGCTCGCATTTCGAGCTCACGTGGAACGAAGACGCCCCCGAGGGCGCCGACCCTCGCGCCGACGCCGAGGTGTTCATCTCGTACGGCGATCGCATGAACAACGCGCTGTTGATGCTTCACTACGGATTCATGGACGATAATAACCGTAACGAGCGCTTACCGATGGAAATCATCGCCCCCGGCGCGCGTCGAGTCCACGCGTCTCGCGTCGTCGACGCGTGCAAGGCGCTCGAAGACGCCGGAGACGCCGAAGCCGCCCTCGCCGGTTCCAATCTCCTCATGCTCGCCGCTCGAGGTCCTCCACCGGGCGTCGACGCTCCTCCACCCCCAGAGACCGACCCAGCCGTCGTCCAAGCCATGCGCGATGTCGTGACTCAAAGTCTCGCGGCGCGTCCCACCTCTCTCGCCGAGGACGTCGCGCTCCTCGCCGACGCCGACGCCGTCGCCGCCATGTCCCCGAGGACCCACCTCGCCGTGCGATACCGCCTCGCTCAAAAGAAAATGATGCTCGCGTTCGATCGTTTCTTAACCGTCCTCGCGTGAGCGCGCGTTGTAACAACAAAGACGAGCGTAAAGTCTAAAAATACCTCCTCGGAGTCCTCACTCGAAGACTCGGGACGACACGACCGCCATGTTGGACGAGGGCGCGCGTCTCTCCTTTACCGCGGAGTGGATCGATCCGGTGCAGGACTACGCGTATAAGTTTACGCTTCGGTATTACGTCGACGATGGAGACGTCGAATTGGTGCGCGCGTCGTCGTCGAGAACGTCGGGACGCGATGGATTTTTTGATTTTTTCATTTGAAGAGCGAGCCGCCCGCGCGGGACGGCGACTGACGAGCGAACGCGCGCGCGAACGCAGATCGAGGATAAGCGAAAGAGAGTGTACCTTCGAAAGTGTGCGCCGCAGAGACCGATATCGGTGAGTGATTTATACGTCGGGGCGACGGTGACGGTGTACTCGCGGCGGTTGACGGTCACGGGATTCGCCGACGAAAAGACGAGTCGAGCGATTCAAGAAAAGCGAGAGGAGGCGTTCGTCATGGTGCTGGGACGGGACGCGTCGAGGGTCGGAAGATGTGTGGCGGCGATGCAAGGGGCGGGGATGACGATCGTGGACGTGCGAACGGTGAGGTTTGAGAGCTCGAGGGCGGAGGAGTTGGAGACGGCGCTGCCGCGAAGCGCTCGAGCGCTCTTAGCGGGGACTGCGTGCGCGATACGAGCGCACGGAAGAGAGGCAAACGCGGAGTTAGAGCGATTATTCGGTGATACAGACATCGTGCGATCTCTGGACGAGGAGCACGCGCGCGCGTTGAATGAATTGGTGACGAGTTCGCGCGCAGCGAGGACGAATTCGGAGCGCTCCACGTTGGTGCTCGTCAAACCGAGCGGCATGGCGCACTTGGGAGCGATCTTGGACGTTTTGATAGAAAAGAGGGGGTTAGAATTGGTACAGGCGCGAACGATGGCGCTCACGAGGGCGGAGGCGGAGTCTTTTTATGCCGTGTACGTCGACGTTTTGGACAAGGAAGAGGTTCGACTCATGGTGGAGGAACTCTCGAGCGGGACGTGCGTCGCGTTACAGTTGACTCGTTTCGATTCCCCAGAAACCCTCGTGGACGACGTGAGAGAGTTCGTCGGACCGAGAGATCCCGAGATCGCGCGAACGATTCGACCGGAATCCCTTCGCGCGCGTTTCGGTGAAGACAAACAGCGCAACGCGGTGCACTGCGTCGATTTGCCCGAAGACGGTCCTCTCGAGGTTGACTTTTTTTTCAACCTGAGCCATCGACACACGATCGCGGCGTGAGAAACGATGTAATACGAATGATAGAAAAGATAGGGCGCACGCAAACGAGCGAACACACGAGTGAATGATGGCGATTCGTCGTAGAATTACGGTTACAAGCGTCTCGCCGCTGTCGTTCGTTTAGGCTATACTTTGCGCGCCTCGCGCCTCGTTCATACGTCGCTCTCTCGCACCCACCTCTAGTTCTTCTAATGATCGATCACACGCAGCGCGTGGAATTAGACATCGATCACTTGAAGGCCCGGCGGCAAGGACTGCTTGAGCTTGTTCGCCTTGTCGGAGTCCGCCACGCAGAGCGTGTACAAGTACTTGGAGCAGCGCACCTTGAACTTGGTCACGCCCGACGTCTTCTTGATCTTGACGGATCGCGCATCCTTGCGGCGCGCGGTGTGCAAGAAGTCCTTAATTTCGCTAATTTGCTTCGGCTGCGTCGGCGTAAAACACACATCCCATCGTCAGTCACCTCCACCCACCACCATCATCATCATCGTCCACCCCCGCGCGCGCGATGACCCTAACCACGCCCACGTCCTCGTCCACCCGTTCGCGTCCACCCGTTCGCGTCGACCGAGACGCGAACCCGAGGAAACGCGCGCACGAACCGATCGATTCCATCGCGATCGATCCACCCCCCCGTCTCGATCCCGACGACGCGCGCCCTCGCCTCGCCCCCCCCCGCCCCGTCGTCGATCCGCGAAGCCCTAACGACGCGCACGACGCATCCATCCACCCGTCCCGCGTCGTCACCCCCGCGTCGTCACCCCCTCGATTCCGAACGCATCGTTCGCGATCGACCTCCATCCCTCCCCTCGCCCGATCCACGCGCGCGCACGCACCATCGTCGTTACTCGATCAATCGAGCGCCGTGAAGAGGCGGACGTCGTCCTCGCGACGCGCGAACGCGTGAACGTCCGAGACGTCCGACCGTGTGACCACCACGTCGAGTCCGGACTCATCGACACGACCCACCCGATCTAAACGTCATATCGCTCGCATAGACTACACCCACGAATCCCGATCATCACGAATCCACAAAAATCGCACAAAAGTCGGTGTCACCGCACAACCCTAGGCGCGACTGCACACGCGCTCGATCGACCTTCACGTCGTTTGGATTTCGACTCGTGCAGAGCAAGACGAGTTACCTTGAGTCATGAACGGTCACTAAAACCGCACCCTTCGCGCTCCGAACGAGTCGAAATCCGTCTACGGCGACCGACCGACCGATCGATGGACGATGGATGACGAAAGTGCCACCGATTCGTCTTCCGTGTGCCGGAGATGGAGGAGGCGTGAGGGCCGTGCGAGGACGACGCGGGCGTGAGAGGACGACGCGCGCGTGAGAGGACGACGAGGAGGAGGAGGAGACGACGAGGACGACGTCATCGTCGTCGTCCTCACCACCGTCGTCGTCGATCGACCGATCGATCGACCGATCGACCGATCGATCGATCGGTCGCGCGTTGACTGATTTTGATCGATTTCACGTCGATTCGTTCGAGGACGACGACCGCGATGACGGCGCGACGGCGCGAGACCACCGAGACGGAGACGACGGAGACGACGGAGACGATGACGACGGAGACGATGACGCGCGCGATGATGGTCGACGCGCACTCTCGCGCCGTCTTTTCCGCCAACGCGGACGGGTACCGATGGCGGAAATACGGTCAAAAAAACATCAAAGGGTCGAGACATCCGCGATCGTATTATCGATGCACCGAGCGCGGGTGTCCGGCGAGGAAGAAGACGGAACTCGCGGAGACGAGAGGGCGATGGGAGGACGTTGAAGGTAAGACTCGTGTCGAGGGGTGGAGGCGTGGACGTGGGAATCCGTCGTGTCAGACGGGGACGGCGGTGTTGCGGGTGACGTACGACGGCGCGCACACGCACGGGAAGCCGACGGCGACGCGCGCGACGGAGACGACGACGGAGACGACGACGGAGACGACGACGATGATTCCGATGATGGTGACGCCGATAAAACGCGCGCGTGTGATCGAGGGTGAGGGTGAGGGGAGGACGATTCGATCGGGAGCGTCCGTGGACGCCGACGCGGAGGAGACGCCGCCGCGGAGACGAAGGGCGAAAATCGTCGTCGACGCGGAGACGCCTCCGCCGACGAAGAAACCGGTGGAGGCGAGATCGAGCGCGACGAAACCGAAGCGAACGATACCGCCGACGTCTCGACGACGACGAGGACCCGAGCGCGAGAGACGCGAGTCGTCGTGTAGCGCGGCCAAGGCGACGTTCGCGGATGCCCGGCGCGCGGCGACGAGTCCCGTCGCGCGAGACATTTTCAGCTCTTTCGACGATTACGTCGATCGCACGCGCGCGTGGGAGCAGCGTCAACACCACCACGACGAGTTACGATACGATTTCGATCCGTTCGTCGCGCGTCCGGACGTTCGCGTGCGACGCGAATTCCACGACGGCGTGTTGACTAAAATCTCCGCCGAAGACGCGCGTCGCCGCCGCCGCTCGCCGCCGCCGTCTCCCGCCTGGCCGTTCGGCGAGATGGATCTCGAGACGAGACTTCAAGAACTCACCGACGAGGTCTCCGCCGAGGAGAGACTTCCCATGTCTCCACCGCCGCCCGTCTCCCGCGCGGACGCCGACGCCCGGAACCGCCGTCGCGGCGAGCGGCGTCCGCCCGCCCTCTGCGTGGCGCGAGACGTCGCGCCCCCGCCGCCGTCCGCCGCCGTCCGCCTCGCGTCCCCTCGCGCGTCCGACTCTTGGTTCGGCGGGTACCTCCGCTCGCCCTCCATCATCGACGCCATCGTCGCCGGTTCACCGCTTCTCGCCTCTTTCACGAGAAACGTTCGTTCGTGGTGCGAATCGCCCTCCTTCGCCGCCCTCTCGCCGCTCCCGCGCGGCGTCCTCGACGGCTTCGCGCGACACTCCGGCGACGCCTCGGGTCACTTCTGTTGACGGCGGTCGACAGATACACACACATCGCTCGCTCGCTCGCTCGCTCGCTCGCTCGCTCGCACGCTCGCTCGCACGCAGAAGACGTAGGAGACATTGTCCACCATCGCGCTCCTCGACGCGTCGTCGCCGCCTCGTCCCGTCCCCACCAATCTGTCACTCGCGCTGCACTCGTCGACGACCGATCGCGCATGGCGCTTCGAAAAGTCGGGGAGACCCCGCTCGAGCGCGCGCGGCGCGTGGCGATCAACGAGGCGGAAAAACTCGAGGCGCAGCGAGACGCCGAGGCGCGCGCCGCGTTCGAGGCGACGTTTAAACGCGCGGGAAAGTACCCGGCGCGTCTGCCGCCGGTGGGCCAGAGACTCGGACGACCGGACGACGAGGCGAGCGAGCGTCGACCGCCGGAGGCGTTGGCGCGAGAGGTGTTGGAGAACATCGGTGAGGATGGTGATGGGGCGGCGGGTGACGAGGCGCGACGGACGACGTCTGGGTTCGGGGCGGGGACGACGGATCCCGTGCGCTCGACGGCGAACGGCGCGGGCGTGGGCGGCGGCGCGGCGGGGAAAGAGAGCGCGTTCACGGTGGTGTCGAGAGATGGAGAGGATAAACGCGTGCACAGAGGTGGAGAGAGAGTGGAATTTCGGGTGAAGAGGAAATCGGACGATGAAGTGGTGGCGAGTGGAACGGGGAAAGATTGGAACGACGGGACGTACGGGTGCGCGTACGCGGTGGACGCGAGAGGGGAATACGAGGTGGAGGTGACGATGAACGACGTGTCCATCCTTGGATCACCGTTTGAGGTGTTTTACAGCGCTCCGCTTGATGGACCTCTCGTGGCGAGAGGACGCGCGGGGGTGGGGCGCAGATTACCGAGCGGGGAGAAGGCGCCGTTGGGCGTGTGTCGAGACTTTTTAGTGGGCAAGTGCGACAGAGTGATTTGCAAGTTTAAGCACGACGCGCCGCCGCCTCCGCCGCCGCCGCCGTCCGGCGAGGTCGTGGACGTGCCGCCGCCGCCCGTCGTGACGGAAGAATTGAGACGAACAGTGCACGTGTCTAATTATCCCCTCGGTCTCACCATGGATCAAGTGAAGCAAGTGTTTTCGTTTTGTGGCAACATTGTCGACGCGCGCGAGGGCGGCGCCGGGAAAAACTTTGCATTTCTCGAATTTTCCACCGATAAAGAAGCCCTCGCGGCGTTAGCGCTGAACGGAATGAACGTGGGCGGACGAAACATCAGAGCGGAGTTGGCCAAGACGCCTAAACTTCTCAATCCGAGATCGTTCACGCCTCCCGTCGTCCCCGCGGCGCCGGCGGCGCAGAGCGAACGCGCAAAGGCGGCGCAGAGCGAAGCCGCCGCGCGCGCCGCCGCCATCTCCGCCCGCTTGAGCGCCAAGGGGGCGCAGGGGGACGACGTGCGATATAAACCGTATTAGAAGAGTAATCGCTTGGAGGAAACACAGCGCTTTTGACTCGAAACGAACATCTAAGAGCTAACATTACACAAAAACCGCGCTGAGCACTTCCGCTCCGGCTACTTGTCGAGTTTGTATACATCGAGCACCCAGACGAGAAGAATATTATAGAGGGCGTACACGCCGTAAAAGGCAATGTATATGTAACCCATTTTTGCCGTCAGTCTAAACTTATTGCTGCTAACGGATGCAATGTAAAAGACGAGCACCGCGAGGAGGATGAGCGCAGATGGCAAGAGTTCGTCCGTGTTGACCAAAATGTATGTCGGTTTCTGCCAAGAGAGGTAGCAGAGCCACGGAAGACCGAGTCCGAGCCAGATGTCGAAGACGTTCGATCCAACCGCGTTCGCGACGGCCATGTCGGCGTAACCATCCTTGGCGACAGAGATGGATGAAAGCGCATCCGGAATGGAAGTACCGGCGGCGAGCACCGTGGTTCCCATGACGACGGCTGGAATCTTGAGCAAACATCCAATCCTCGCGCACCACTCCACCATGAAGTGAGAGATCGCCCCGATCCAACCGATGGACAATAAAAACGACGCGATGTACCATGTTTCCCATTTCTCCTTGTGACAGGGCGGAATGGTCGCCGTGAACACGGCGTACCACGGAAGACTCAAAACCCAAATCGGTCTATCCTTCCACTCGGCGGGCATCTCCCACGGACTGCGATCGTCGTCATCATCATCGTCTTTACTGGCGTTTGCGTCTTCACCGCTCCCGTTCGCACTCTGCGCATTATTTCTGTGAGGATGATGATTCCAAGTCACGCGGTCCGTGTCTCGGCGAATCGCGCGCAGTTGACCCGGACTCAACGCTTGCAACTTTGGCCTCCCGTGGATGCCCGCCTTGAATCGCTGCGCGGCGAAACCGACGAGCATAGAACCGGTTATGGAAAGTTCTCTCGTCAGTTTATTGTCACCCTCCTTCGTCGTCGACGTCGTCGCCGAGGAAGGTTCATCGCCGCCGACAGCCTCTTCCATCTCCACGGCGGGGTCGGGTCGTCCGAGACGATGTCCGAACTTTGCGTCCAACCACTCCATGAAGAAGGCGTTCTTCCACATGAAGGCTATGTACAGGCCGTACAGACAGACGTAGATCAGACCCTCCCACCAATCTATTCTCCCGCCGTTGAACGTGGCGACGATACCGATTATGGCTGCGCAGTAAAAGCTGCAATCGCGAGTGAGCGGCTTCCAATCCAAGTCGAGCGTCTGCCCGGCGAAGATCACCGTGGTGCCTATGATGACGAGAATATTAAATACGGCGCTTCCGACGATGGTCCCGACGCCGATGGCGTTATCGGTTCCACTGTTTATCAACGACACGGCGCTCGACGCGAGCTCCGGCGCCGAAGATCCAGCCGCCATGAACGTCGCTCCGGCGACATCGTCGCTCAGACCCAAGACTTCGCAAATTTTCTCGAGCGACCCAACGAAAAAGTCATCGCACACGATGGCGATACCGATGAACAGATAGACGACACCGATGAAGTATAAGACAATACCACCCGGTAATTCCCAATTTTTCGTCGGTTTACATGTCGACGAGCTCAGGAGCGTTCTCCCGACGCCGACGCTCGCTGTCTCTCCGCCTCTCGCCCAGTCCCTCGCCGTCGCCGCGAGCGTCACGCACGCCAAGACGCCGCCCAAGATCCACACCGCGTTCCCCCTACATCACACGACCTACCGTCAGTCACACGTTCACGCTCTCCCATCGCGCATCCCACGCGCCGCACGCACGCCGACGCGCGTCCCGCGCGCGAGGACTCAATTCAACGTTCGACCGCCGATTGAATGAATGTAATGAATGAATGAATGAATGCGCGCGCGCGCGTTTCGAGAATTCACAAAGAAATCCGACGATACCACCGTCCCTCCCCATCCGCGTTCCTTGCGCTCTTTCTTCTCCACGCACCTCGACGCCCGTCTCGCGCGCGTTCGCATCGCGCGCGCCGTTCGCGCGCGCCGCGCCGTCGCGATCGCGCGTCGTCCACCGCCTCGACCCTCGCCGTCTCCGTCCATCGCGTCCGATCGATCCCGCGCGCGCGCCCGCGAGAGAGAGAGACGGCGAGAGACTCGACCGACCTCGACGCGCGATCGATTCCCGCGCGCGTCGGCGTCTACGCGCGTCGCGCGACGATTCCACCGCGCGCCCGCGATCGACGGCGCGGCGCGCTGCCACCTGTCCGATTCAGGAGACTTTTAGTTTTGGTTTTGCGCGTGTTTCGGGTGATTCGTCCCTACTTGAGTCCTATTTTGGGCATCCGATCACACGAAGATTACGATGGAAGACGACGAGGAGGAGGCACGACGGGCGATTGATGATGATGATGATGACGATGGGCGCGGACGGGAGTGGAGGACGCGCGCGGTCGACGTGCGCCTAGGCGAGCGTCGAACGAAGGCGTCGAGACACGATCGGTGGACGCGAGACTCGACGCGACGCGATCGAGATCGGTGGGGGTGATTTGATTTGATTTGAATTGAGATTTGCGACTGCGATTACGATTCGAGCGAGGGTCGAGGACGGACGCGGAGGATGATTCCGGGACACAGACCGGGGATGCCGGGACACGGGGAGGGTGTGGGACATCCAGGCGCGATGGTGGCGGCGCCGATGGCGCCGGGACCGCCGGGACCGCCGACGGGCAGCGCGCCGGGGCCGGTTACGACGCGACCGGGACAGAGGGCGTATCCGCACGTGCCGTTGCCTCAGCAGCAGTATCAACCGCCGATGGGACAGATGGCGCCTCCGATGATGCCGCCGGGGATGTTACAACAACCCGTCGGAGGTGGAGCGGTGGGGATGGGGGCGATGCCGCCGGGGCCCGCGCACGCTCCGGCGCCGCAGGCGTCGCATCCGCACCGACCGATGCCAAGCGCGGCGGCGCCGAGAGCCGGAGGATCGACGTCGAGAATAGACCCGTCGCAGATTCCTCGACCGCAATACGTAAGTCATGAAGATAAGGTGACGTATAACACGAGAAGTGAGATGGATCAGGCAACGCATCCTCCGTCCGCGTGCTTGGAATACGTCGGGTGCGATTTGGGATCCGCCAATCCACGATACTTGAGGTCCACGATGAGCAGCGTGCCGAACTCGGGAGACTTGCTCTCGACGAGTGGTATGCCACTGAGCATCATGACTCGTCCACTTGCGCTACCGCATCCGGAGGAAGCGCCGATTCCCGTCATCGATAACGGCAAGACGGGTCCGATTCGATGCGGACGTTGCAAGTCGTACATGAATCCGTACATGCGTTTCGTCGACCATCTGAGATTTGAGTGCAATTTTTGTTACTTCGTCAACGAAGTTCCTCATGAATACATGTGCAATCTAGGAGCCGACGGTAAGCGCACCGATTGGACCGAGCGTCAGGAGTTGTGTCGAGGATCGGTGGAATACGTCGCCCCGCCAGAGTACATGGTGCGCCCGCCGATGACGCCGGCGTACTTGTTCTTGATCGAGGTCACCGCTCAAGCCATTCAGAGTGGGGTCACGACGAGCGCGTGCGAAGTTATCGCTCGCACGTTGGACAATTTACCTGAGGATGCGGAGGTCGGGATCGCCACCGTGGACAGTCAGGTTCACTTTTATCAGCTCAGGGAGGGGATGGAAAAGCCGGCGATGCTCATCATTCCTGACGTGGATGATTCGTACGCACCCCTGAAGAGTGGACTTCTCGTCACCCTATCAAAACATCGCGAGTCGTTTGAAAATTTACTCAAGATGATCCCCGAGACGTTCTCCACGTCT
>Ga0181569_10000246_pt1 | contig 41453 bp, 40 predicted proteins | sample 101ome_19_FD_132452 | JGI IMG/M metagenome (GOLD analysis project Ga0181569, IMG submission 132452) | Coastal salt marsh microbial communities from the Groves Creek Marsh, Skidaway Island, Georgia - 101405AT metaG (megahit assembly) | ecosystem: Environmental > Aquatic > Marine > Intertidal...
CGCCTTCGCCGCCGTTGGTCAGATTAAGCACCGTGCCGATGCTGTTGTTGTAAAAGCCCGGATCGCTGGTCTGCACCAGGGTGTCGGCGTTGGCTGATACCCGGAACACCAGGGCCGCGACGACCAGCAGATTTTTGAAGGACAGGCGATGGATCATAACGAAACTTCCCAACTCTACGCGTTTATGCCGTTGCTGATTATCAAAGCAAGATACGTGCCAGTCTCCAAAAACATCATGTTTTCAGACCATTAGACCGAAGGGCGCGGGGTCGGCATGACGAATTCGTAAAATTTCTTTACACCGCCCGATGTCATGCCCCGTCCATCTGCGTCAAAAGCGTCTCATGGACTCGATCCGGGTTTCTTCATACGCTTTGCGGTGGCCGGGACCGAAAACGCAGAGGAAGACAACGATGAGCGGCGATAACATCATCTATCTGAACGGCGCGTTCGTGCCGGAAGCAGACGCGCTGATTCCGGTCACCGAACGCGGCTTTTTCGGCGGTGACGGCATTTACGAGGTCACCCGCACATTCGGCCACAAGCTGTTCAGCCTGGATGCACATCTCCACCGGCTGTTCCGGTCGCTCGCCTATGTCCGCATCGATCCGGGTCTGAGCCGCGCGGAACTTGCCGCCGCGACGCAGGAAACGCTCGACCGCAATCTCGGCCGGATCGACGCGGCCAGCGACTACGCGGTCTGGCACGTCATCACCCGCGGCGACAACGTCATGGGCCGGCCGTCGAAAACCATCGTTTCCATGTTCTGCGTCGAAATCGAATTCGACACCTATGCGGGGACATACGTGAACGGGCTGCGGCTGATGACCCCCGGCGTACGCCGCACACCGCCCGACAGCATCGACCCGAAGGCCAAGGTGCTGAGCCGGATGAACCAGATCCAGGCGGCACTGGAAGCCGGGCGCGTCGACCCCGGCGCGATCCCGCTGATGCTGGACGGCGACGGCAATATCACCGAAACCAATACCGGAAATTTCTTCTTCGTGGCCGACGGCAAACTGCACACGTCGTCCGCCCGCAACGTGCTGGGCGGCGTGACCCGCGCCACTATCCTGGAGCTGGCCGCCGAGCTTGGAATCGAAGCGGTCGAAGGCAACTACACGCCCTATGATGTCTACGCCGCCGACGAAGCCTTCGTCTGCAGCACCACGCCGGTCATCATGCCGACGACCAGCCTGAACGGCGCGCCAATCGGCGGCGCAGGCGAAGACGGCACGCCCCTTCCCGGCCCGGTCACCCTGCGCCTGATGCAGGCCTTCATGGACCGCGCCGGCATGGATTACGTGGCGCAGGCGATGTCGCAGCTGGGCGACAATGCGGCTGGCGGGATGGTGACAGCGTGGAAAGAAAGGGTGGCGGCAACAGAAAGCTGAGCGCGGCAGCGCCTAGTCACTTTTCTGCACACCCAACCGTACCACCTTCTTCATCACCGTCGGCAGCGCGTAATCATCAAATCCGTCCGGCGGGCACCAGACGCCGCCGAGATCGGGCTTGCCGTCGATCGTCGCCGCCAGTACCCGCAGCTCCAGATGAAAATGCGTGAAGGTATGCCGCACCATGCCGGTCACGGGTCGCCAGTCGGCTCCAACCGGCACGCCCGCCGTCTCGTCTTCCGGCCAGTCGCCTTCCGCCCAATCGGTGGACGGCACTTCCATCATGCCGCCGAGCAGGCCTGATTCCGGGCGGCGGCGCAGCAGAACGGAACCGTCTTCGGCCACCAGCCAGAAGGCGATGCCGTAGCGGGTGGGGCGTTCTTTCCTGGGGGCTTTTTTCGGCAGATCGGCGGCGATTCCCCGCGCTTGTCCGTCGCAGGCGTCGCGCCACGGGCAGATGCCGCAGGCCGGGTTGGCCGGCGAACAGATCGTCGCGCCGAGATCCATCGTCGCCTGGGCGTAATCGCCGCAGCGGTGATCCGGCGTCAGGCTCTCGGCCAGTTCTTTCAGTCGGGGCTTCGATCCCGGCAGCGGGTCGGTCACGGCGAACAGCCGCGCCATGACGCGTTCGACGTTGCCGTCAACCACCGTCGCCTTCCGGTCATAGGCAATGGCCGCCACCGCCGCTGCGGTATAGGGGCCGATGCCCGGCAGTTTCAGCAGTGCCGCTTCGGTGTCGGGGAACTTGCCGCCGTGCTCCGCCGAAACCACATTCGCGCATTTGTGCAGGTTGCGGGCACGCGCGTAGTAGCCGAGTCCGGCCCAGGCGTGCAGCACCTCGTCCAGATCGGCGGCGGCAAGGTCGCCGACGGTCGGCCAGCGCGCCAGAAATTTTTCGAAGTAGGGACCGACGGTCGCCACCGTAGTCTGCTGCAGCATGATCTCGCTCAGCCACACGGCATAGGCGTCCGGCGTCTCGCCCGGCAGGGCGCGCCACGGCATCGCCCGGCGGTGACGGTCGTACCAGTCCAGCAGCGCGGCGGAGAGATCGTCTGATTGTTTCGGTCTGGCGCGACGGGCGGTCACGAATTTCTCACGGCTTCGTCTGTTGTCGGGGGCGGGTCGGCACCCTACCATAACCATATGGTCAAAACGCCCCGCCGCAAGCGCCCGCCGCACGATCCCAGCCGCCGCAAGGAACGGGGACTGCTGGCCGTTGGCGCAAGCCTGCCAACGATTGCCGCGCCGGCATTGCGCAAACGCGGCTTCGCCCAGGCCAGGCTGATCACCGACTGGCCGGCCATCGCCGGCGACCTGCTGGCACGCGAAACTGTGCCCCAGAAACTGGTCTTCCCGCGCGGAGCCAAGGGCGACGGCATCCTGCACCTGCGGGTCAGCTCGGGCTTCGCGCTGGAACTGCAGCATATCGCGCCGCAACTGATCGAACGCATAAACGGCTTTTTCGGATACCGGGCGGTCGCGGATCTGCGCTACCAGCAGGGGCCGGTCCCGCCGATGCGCAAGCCGCGTCGGGTCGGTCCCAAGCGCCTTCCCGAGACCGACGAAGCCCGGCTGCAACGCACCCTCGACGCCATCGAAGACCCCGGTCTGCGCGACGCGCTGGCGGACCTTGGCCGCGCCGTCGGCGTGGGCCGCAAATCCGAATAGAGAATCGCCCCGGCACGGATCCGAAAACCGGTGGATAACGCCTGAAAACCGCCATATTTGGGGCCTATCCTGTGCTGGACAGAGAATTACCCGCTAGATATTGTATTTGGGAGATGAAGATGCGGAATATGTTGAAACACATTGCAGTCCCGGCTGCGGCCCTGCTGTTCCTGACGGCAACGCCTGCGGTGGCGCAGAACGATGCGGCCCAGCCGCCGGCGCCGAGCGGCAACGTCGCGGATCTGAAGATCTCGGACAAGGATTATGCCCTCGGTCCGATGGATGCGAAGATCGTGGTCGTCGAATACGCGTCGCTGACCTGCCCGCATTGCGCCCAGTTCCACACCCAGGTGCTGCCCGGACTGAAGAAGGAATTCATCGACACCGGCAAGATCAGATACATCTACCGCGACTTCCCCCTCGACCGGCTGGCGCTGGGCGCGGCGATGATCGCGCGCTGTTCCGGCCGCGACACGTTCTTCGGCTTTATCGAAACCTTCTACGGATCGCAGGCAAGCTGGTCGCGCGCGTCCAACCCAGCACAGGCGCTGGCGAAGATCGCCCGACTTGGCGGGATGTCGCAGAACAAGTTCGACCAGTGCCTGAAGAACGTCGAAATCCAGAACGAAATCCTGCAGCAGCGCCTGCAGGCATCCAACGATTTCAAGGTCCAGGCGACGCCGACGATCTTCGTCAACGGCGACCGTTACGGCGGCGGCATGACGCTGGATCAGTTCCGCACCCTGCTCAACGGCATGATCGGGAAGTAAGGGTCCCGAATAAACAGGAGTAATTCGAAGTTGCAGTTCAACCGTATGCGTCTTACCGGCTTCAAGTCGTTCGTCGAACCCACCGAACTGGTGATTGATGACGGGCTGACCGGTGTTGTCGGCCCCAATGGCTGCGGCAAGTCCAACCTGGTCGAGGCGCTGCGCTGGGCCATGGGCGAAACGTCGGCCAAGCAGATGCGCGGCGGCGAGATGGACGATGTCATCTTTGCCGGCACGTCGGACCGCCCGGCGCGCAATCTCGCAGAGGTCATCCTGTCGCTCGACAATTCCGACCGGCGGGCTCCGGCGCAGTTCAACGATTCGGACGAGCTGGACGTGGTGCGACGGATCGAGCGGGGCCACGGGTCGCATTACAAGGTCAACGGCATGGACACCCGCGCCCGCGACGTGCAGACCCTGTTCGCAGACGCTTCCACCGGCGCGCGGTCGACCGCGATGGTCAGCCAGGGCCGCATCGGCGCCATCATCAACGCCAAGCCGACCCAGCGGCGCGGACTGCTCGAAGAAGCTGCCGGCATTACCGGCCTGCATGCCCGCCGGCACGAAGCGGAGCTGCGGTTGCGCGCGGCGGAAACCAATCTGGAAAGGCTGGAAGACGTGGTCGGTGCGCTGGAAGAACAGCACCGGCTGCTGAAACGCCAGGCACGCCAGGCGACCCGGTACCGCAATCTGTCGGACCATATAAAACGCCATGAAGCGATCCTGCTGCATCTCCGCTGGACCACGGCGCAGTCCGAACGCGAAGCCGCCGCCGAACAGCTTGGCAATATCGAAGCGCTGGTCGCCGAACTGACCCAGGCGGTCGCCGCCGCAACGACGGCACAGGCCGAAGCGTCGTCGGCCCTGCCCGATCTTCGCCAGAAGGAAGCCGAAGCCGCGGCGGCGCTGCAACGGCTGATGGTCGCGCGCGACGCACTCGATGCCGAGGAGCGCCGCATTGAATCCCTGCGCGAGGAAATCCAGAACCGTATCGCCCAGATCGACGCCGATACCGAGCGCGAAAAGACGCTGGGCGGCGACGCTGCCGAAGCGGTCGGAAATCTGGAACGCGAAGCGACCGAAATACGCGCCGCCCAGACGCGCGAAGCCGACGACCTGACCGCTGCGAAAGCGCGGCTGGCAGAAGCAGAGGCCGAGGTGGAAGCGCGCGAGCGCGAGCTGGCGGAGCTGACCCGGTCGGTGGTCGCGGACGAGACCCGCGGCGCGACGCTGAGCCGCCAGCTGACCGAGTTCGACATGCGGCGTAAACGCTTCGAAGACCGCCGCACCAATATTGCGAAGGAACAACAGGACGCCGAAGCCGCCGCCGACGACAACGGCGCGCTGGAAGCGGCGCGAAAGGCAGCCGAGAACGCCCGGCTTGCCGCCGCCGCCGCGCGCACCGCGCTTCAGGAAGCGGAAGGCGCCACCACGGAGGCCCGCACCGCCGAGAACGACGCCCGCGAATCGCATCAGAGTGCGGATTCGGCGGCCGCGAAACTGCGCGCGGAGCAGGAGGCTCTGGCCGAGCTTCTGGAATTCGGCGATCCGGAATTGTGGCCGCCGATGATCGACGCGGTCGAAGTCGATGCCGGCTACGAAGTCGCGCTGGGCGCGGCGCTGGGCGACGACCTGATCGCGCCAACCGACGAGGCATCGCCGATTCACTGGCGCGCGCTTCCGATGTTCGAGAATCCGCGCGGTCTGCCGGAAAACGTCAAACGGCTGAGTGAGTTTGTGCGCGGCCCGGCAGCCCTGATGCGCCGTCTGTCACAGATCGGCGTGGTCGAAAACGACGAACAGGGTCAGCGCCTGCACGCGGACCTGGAACAGGGTCAGCGACTGGTCTCAGCCAAAGGCGCACTGTGGCGCTGGGACGGGTATACCGCTGCTTCCGGCGCCCCAACCGCCGCCGCCACCCGACTTGCCCAACGCAACCGGCTGGACGAAATGCGCGACGAACTGGAGACGGCGGAGAAAAAGGCCGCCGACGCGCGTGCGGAAAGAGAACGCACCGCCACCGCCGCACGTGAAGCGGCGGATGCCGAACGGCGGGCTCGCGAAGCGGTGTGGGCCGCCGATGCCGACGCGCAGAAAACCAACGATGACGCCTCGGCGCTGGCCGAAAGCACAGCGGACGCGCGATCCCGCGTCAGCGGTCTCAAGGACGCGATCGACAGCCTGAACGCCGATGTCGCCGAGCTTGACGCGCAGGAAAAAGCGGCCCGCGAAGAACTGGAAGGCCTTGCCGATGTCGCCGACCGGCGGCGCACGGTCGAGGAAAAACAGGTCGAACTTGCCGGGAAACGCACATCGCTTGCGGAAATCCGCAGCGCGCACGACCGGCTGGATCAGGAATCGGAAACGCGCATTCTGCGCCTGCAGGTCATCGCCAACGATCTCGAATCCTGGAAGAACCGCTCCGCGAACGCGATGAAACAGCTGGAACAGCTGGCTGCCCGTCGGACGCAGGAAACGGCCGAACTGGAAAAGCTGAAAGCACGTCCCCAGGAAATTGCCACCGAGCGTTCCGCACTGCTGGACCGGATCGAAACGTCGGAAGCCGCCCGCAACGAAGCAGCCGACAATCTCGCCGCCGCCGAGACCCGGCTGGAGGAGCTGACCCGCGAGCTCCGCAACCGGGAAAGCCGCCTGTCGGAAACCCGCGAAGACCGCGTGCGGCGCGAAGCGGCAGTCGAGCAGATCGACCAGTCGCTGGCCGTGATCGCCGAACGCATTACCGAACGGCTGGAATGCGCGCCGGAAGACTGCCTGTCATCCGTCGGCATCGACGAGGAAGACGATCTGCCGCCGCAGGACGCGGTAGAGACCAAGCTGGAACGCCTGCAGCGCGAACGCGACAATATGGGCCCGGTCAACCTGCGCGCGGAACAGGAAGCGTCGGAACTGGACGAAAAAATCCGCGGCATGGAAACAGAGCGCGAAGATCTGATCGCCGCGATCGCGCGGCTGCGCCAGGGGATTTCCGGGCTTAACCGCGAGGCCCGCGAACGTCTGGTGACAGCGTTCAACGAGGTCGATCAGCATTTCCGCGAACTGTTCGCCAAGCTGTTCGGCGGCGGCAGGGCGCATCTGCGGCTGACCGAAGCGGACGATCCGCTGGAAGCCGGTCTCGAAGTGTTCGCCAGCCCGCCCGGCAAGCGTCTGCAGAGCATGACGCTGCTGTCCGGCGGCGAGCAGGCGTTGACCGCGCTGGCGCTGCTTTTCGCGGTGTTCCTGACCAATCCGGCGCCGATCTGCGTGCTGGACGAGGTCGATGCGCCGCTGGACGACAGCAACGTCGACCGTTTCTGCACGCTGCTGGATGAAATGAGCCGTCAGTCGAGCACCCGTTTCCTGCTGGTCACCCATCACCGCCTGACCATGGCGCGGATGGATCGCCTGTACGGCGTCACCATGTCGGAACGCGGCGTCTCGCAGCTTGTTTCGGTCGATCTGCAGACCGCGGAACGACTCCGTGAGACAGCCTGACGCAGTTCTTTTTACTGTTTATTATCAACATGTTATATGCCAAAGGCGAGGGTTGACAGGGTATGGGGCACACCGTATGGTGCGCTCGCTTTCGCAGGCGCGAAATCGTCTGCGAAGATCATGTCGCATCAATTCTCGATGACGGAGCGCGAACCTAGGGACTCCCATAAGGATTTGGACGAACGGTTACGCCGGTTTCGCAGCGAACAGGACGTTGCAGCCGGGCGGACCGAAAACCCTAAATCTTCACAGGGCGGTCTGGGATTTGCAATGCGCATCGGAACGGAACTGGTCGCGGCACTGGTCATCGGGGTCGGTTTCGGGCTGCTGCTCGATAGCTGGCTTGGTACGAAACCATGGTTCATGCTGGTGTTCTTCCTGTTGGGGGCGGCAGCGGGAATGTTCAATGTCTACCGGGTCGTCCAGAACCAGGGCGGCGCGATCGGATACAAGCCTGCGGACCGGCGGTCGTCCGAAGACACAAAGATGGATCGAGACGGGGAATAACCGTTGGCTACTGATACACACGGCGGCGAGAAACACAGCCCACTCGAACAATTCGAGATCAAGGAACTGATCCCGATCGAGGTTGCCGGCAACGATATCTCCTTCACCAATTCTGCGCTGATGATGGTGATCACGGTTGCGCTGATATGCCTGTTGATGCTGGCCGGTACGCGCAAACGCGCAATGATCCCGGGCCGATGGCAGGTCGTCGCGGAGATGTGCTACGAATTCGTCGCCAATCTGATTCGTGACACAGTCGGCAATGAAGGCCGCAAGTACTTCCCGTTCATTTTCACGCTGTTCATGTTCATCCTGTTCGGGAACATGCTCGGCATGGTGCCCTACAGCTTCACTTTCACCAGTCACGTCGCCGTCACATTTGCCATGGCGATGGTCGTCTTCACCGGGGTGACCATTCTCGGTTTCGCGAAGCACGGCATGCACTTTTTCTCGCTTTTCGTCCCGCCGGGCGTGCCGCTGTGGATGTGGCCGCTGATGATTCCGATCGAGGTTATTTCCTACCTCTCGCGTCCCATCAGCCTCGCCATGCGTCTGTTCGCCAACATGTTGGCCGGACACACGCTTCTCAAAGTCTTTGCGGGCTTCGTGCCGCTGCTGGGCGCCGCGGGCGTTCTGCCCCTCGCGTTCGTCGGCGCGCTGACCGCTCTGGAACTGCTGATCGCGTTTTTGCAGGCATACGTGTTCACGATCCTAACCTGCCTGTACATCAACGATGCATTGCATCTCCACTAAACAGGGCGGCGGAAAAGGACTTCCGCCCGTCATGCACGAAACATAGTCAAGAAAGGAACTGACAAATGGAAGAAGCAGCAGCCAAGCTTATCGGCGCCGGCCTTGCCGTGATCGGCGTTATCGGCGCAGGTATCGGTATCGGCAACGTGTTCTCGGCCTTCATCACCGCCGTTGGCCGCAACCCGGCCGCCCGCGGCGAAGTCTTCACGATGACCATGCTGGGCTTTGCCCTCGTGGAAGCCATCGCGCTGTTTGCGCTGGTTATCGCGCTGATCATCCTCTTCGGCTGACACACCCGTCGGGGAAAGCTGACCGATGCCTCAACTTGAACAGATCCATACGTTTCTGAGCCAGATCTTCTGGCTGGTGATCACGTTTGGGTTTCTCTACCTCATCCTTTGGAAAGCGGCACTGCCGCGGGTTTCGTCGATCCTGCTCGAACGCCAGGAACGGATCGACGAAGACATCCGCAAGGCGGAGGAGTTCAGGAAAGAGGCGGACGAAGCCGTCGCCGCCTACGAGAAGTTGGTCGCCGATGCGCGGTCGGACGCGCAGGATGTAATCCGGGCCGCGAATGAAAAACTCGCGGCCGACGCGGCAGCCCGACAGGATGCGCTGACCGAGAAGATCAAGGCGGATGTCGCCGAAGCGGAATCGCGGATCGAAAAGGCCCGCGCCGCAGCGATCGAAAACATCCAGTCCGTCTCGGTCGAAGTGGCGCAGGCCGCGACGTCCCGCCTGATCGGGACGGAGGTCGCAGCTGAAGACGCCGAAGCCGCCGTGACCGCCGCGATTCAGGGAAGAAGCTGATGTTTCATGATCCGACTTTCTGGGTTGCCGTCGGCTTTCTCATCCTTGCGGTGCTGGCCGCCGTCTATGTACGGAAACCCATCCTCGGGATGCTCGACGCCCGCGTCGATGCGGTGAAGGCCAGCCTCGACGAAGCCGCCAGCCTGCGCGAGGAAGCGCAGCAACTGCTTGCCGAGTACCAGCGCAAGCAACGCGATGCCGTCAAAGAGACCGAATCCATGGTTGCCCGCGCCAAGGAAGAAGCCGATCGCATCGCGAGGGAAGGCGCCGAAGCCCTCGAAGCGACGCTGAAACGCCGCGAAGAGCTGGCAATGGAGAAGATCGCGCAGGCGGAAGCGGATGCCGTCCGCGAAGTCCGCGCGATGTCGGTCGAGATCGCGGTCGACGCGACCCGGGCCCTGATCGCCGACAAGCTGGACGGTGCGCGCGCAGGCGCGATGGTGGACGAAGCGATATCGGATCTGTCGCAAAAACTGCACTGACAGCTGCGGACAAGCGGAAATTCAAAAGGCGGGGTTTTTCCCCGCCTTTTTATATTGTCTGCGCCCTGACATCCTTCGGGACAGCCCGCGGGGCCGTCCCGAAGGACCTAAGAATTTACTCCGCCGCTTCGCCGGCAACCGGATCCGGTTTCCAGCGCAGGACCGGGCGGCGGGCCGCGGCGGTTTCGTCCAGCCGCCGGCGCGGCGTGTGGACGGGCGCCTGCTGGAACGCCTCCGCGTTGCCGGCCTTCGCCCGACGCGCCAGGTCGATCACAGCGTCGATATACTGATCTAGGTCTTCCCTGCTTTCTGTCTCCGTCGGCTCCATCAGCAGCGCACCGTTAACGACCAGCGGGAAATACATGGTCATTGGATGAAAACCTTCGTCGACCATCGCCTTGGCGAAATCGAGCGTCGTGACACCGGTGCCTTTCAGGAACCTGTCGTCGAACAGTACCTCGTGCATACAGGGACCGTCATAAGCCAGCGTCAGCTCGTCCGACAGACGCGCCAGCAGGTAGTTGGCGTTCAGCACCGCGTCGGACGAGACCTGCTTCAGCCCGTCGGCGCCATGGCTCATCATATAGGCCAGGGCGCGGACGAACATGCCCATCTGGCCGTGAAACGCCTTCATCCGTCCGTAGGGCTTCGCGTCACCGGCATCCGCTGCATGCTCGACCAGTTCCAGACCGTCTTCGCCATGAACCACCCAGGGCAGCGGCGCATAAGGCGCCAGCGCTTCCGACAGCACCACCGGCCCGCTGCCCGGACCGCCGCCGCCGTGGGGCGTGGAAAACGTCTTGTGCAGATTGAGATGCATGCAGTCGATGCCAAGATCTCCCGGCCGCACCCGCCCGACGATGGCGTTAAAATTGGCGCCGTCGCAATAGAAAAACGCGCCGGCATCGTGCACCGCCCGGGCCTGTTCAAGAATTTCGTCTTCGAACAGGCCGCAGGTGTTCGGATTGGTCAGCATGAAGGCGGCTACGTCTTCGTCCAGCGCCGCTTTCAGCGCGGAAAGATCCACCCGCCCACGATCGTTCAGCGGGATCGCCTCGACGGCATAACCGCAAATAGCCGCAGTCGCCGGATTGGTCCCGTGAGCGGAATCCGGCACCAGCACGCGTTTGCGGGCATCGCCCCGCGCCTCCAGCGCCGCCCGCGCCGTCATCAGGCCGCACAGCTCTCCGTGCGCACCGGCGGCGGGTGACATCGCCACGCCCGGCATGCCGGTCAGGGTTTTGATCCAGTGCGCCAGCGTATCTATCAGCCGCAAGGCGCCCTGCACCGTCGATGCGGGCTGCAACGGATGGATGTCCGCAAGGCCCGGCAGCCGCGCCATCTTTTCGTTGAGCCGCGGGTTGTGCTTCATTGTGCACGACCCCAACGGATAAAAACCCGCGTCGATCGCATAGTTCTTTTGACTGAGCCGCGTGTAGTGCCGCATGACCTGCGGCTCCGACAGTCCGGGCAGACCAATCGCATCCTGCCGTTCCAGCCCGCCCAGACGGTTTTGAACCGTCGGCGGTTCCGGCAGATCGACGCCGCAACGACCGGGCGCGCCCTGTTCGAAAATCAGCGGCTCCTCGATGCGCAGCCCTCTGTTCCCGGTAAAGGTTTCGCCTTCCATCACGCGGCCTCCTTCAGGGCTGAGACGAGGCTGTCCGCATCATCATCCGTCACGGTTTCCGTAACCGCGACAAGCAGCAGATTCTCGACTTCCGGGCGATCCGGCAGCAGACGCGACACCGGCACGCCGGCAAGGACGCCGCGCGCGGCCAGCTCATCGACCAGCGGGGACGCCGCCCGTCCCAGATCGACCGTGATCTCGTTGAAGAATCCGTCATTGAGGACCGTCAGTCCGGCAGCGCTCAGCTTGTCGGCGAGTTGCACGGTCTTCGCATGATTGAGCATCGCCAGGTGGCGAAACCCGTCCTCGCCCAGCAGCGACATGTGAATGGTGAAGGCAAGCGCGCACAGACCGGAATTTGTGCAGATATTGCTGGTCGCCTTTTCGCGCCGGATGTGCTGTTCGCGCGACGACAATGTCAGCACCCAGCCGCGCTTGCCATCCACATCAACAGTCTCCCCTGCCAAGCGTCCCGGCATCTGTCGCACGTACTTGTCCCGAGTGGCAAACAAACCCACGTAGGGACCGCCGAAATTCAGGGGATTGCCGATGGACCGGCCCTCGGCGGCGACGATATCGGCCCCCATTTCGCCCGGCGGCTTCAACGCGCCAAGCGCGACGATTTCGGTCATCGCCACGACCAGAAGTGCGCCGGCATCGTGACAGGCATCGGCGATCGGCTGTAAATCGCGCACGCGACCGAACAGATCGGGATACTGAACGACGACACAGGCGGTGTTGTCGCCGATATGCGAGACAAGGTCTTCATCACCGCCGACATCCGGCGGCAGTATGTCGATACCGGCCTCCAGATATTTGAGCAGAGTTTCGGTGGTTTCCACGTAATGCGGATGCAGACCGCCAGACAGCACCACGTCGCCGCGTTTGGTCACCCGGCGGGCCATCAACGCCGCCTCGGCGCAGGACGTGGCTCCGTCGTACATCGACGCATTGGCGACATCCATACCGGTGACCAATGCCACCTGAGTCTGGAATTCGAACAGATATTGCAGCGTACCCTGGGATACTTCCGGCTGGTAGGGCGTGTAGGAGGTCAGGAATTCGCCGCGCTGGATCATGTAATCCACCGTCGCCGGCACATGATGCCGATAGGCGCCGGCGCCGAGAAAGAACGGCACGCTGCCGGCTGAGGTATTCTCCGCCGCCATCGCCCCGATGGCGCGCTCGACCTCCAGCTCGCCCTGATGATCCGGCAGATCGACGGTGTCGGTAAGCCGCACGCTTTCCGGCACATCACGAAACAGGCTATCGACCGACGGCACGCCGATGGCCGCCAGCATGTCCCGGCGGTCGGTCTCTGTCAGCGGCAGATATCGCATCAGCTCTGGCTCGCCACGAAGTCCATGTAGGTGGCTTCGTCCATCATGCCGTCCAGCTGGGACGGGTCGCTGATCCTGATCTTCATGAACCAGCCATCGCCGGTCGGTGCGCGGTTGACCAGTTCCGGGTCGTCTTCCAGGGCGGCGTTTACATCGACCACCTCGCCCGAAACCGGCGCGTAGACCTCACTCGCCGCTTTCACTGATTCGACGACGGCGGCATCGCCGTTCTGTTCGACGACTTTGCCGACATCCGGCAGTTCGACGAAGACCACGTCGCCCAGCTGTTCCTGCGCGAATTCGCTGATGCCCACCGTCGCGACATCGCCGTCGAGGCGTACCCACTCGTGTTCCTTCGAATATTTGAGATCGCTCATTATTGTCACTCCTCGCCTCTGTAATATCTGTTGGGAACGAAGGGCATGCCGGCGATCCGGCCGGGGCGCGGCTTGCCGCGCACCACCAGTTGCACCGGCGTGCCCTTCGCCGCGTGTTCTGCATCGACATACCCCATGGCCACCGGTCCGCCGTAGGACGGACCGAATCCGCCCGACGTGACCGCACCGATGGAATTTCCCTGTGCGTCCGTGATTTCCGTGCCTTCCCGTGCGGGCGCTCTGCCGTCCGGCAGGATACCGACGCGTTTCCGGGACGCCCCGTCGGCGATCTGTCGCTGGATCGTCGCCGCGCCCGGGAAACCACCCTCTTCGCGCCGGCGCTTTCCGATAGACCAGGTCAGCGCCGCTTCGACCGGGGTGGTGGTTTCGTCGATATCGTGGCCGTAAAGGCACAACCCCGCTTCCAGCCGCAACGAATCCCTGGCACCGAGACCCGCCGGCTCGACCGCCTCGTCGGCCAGCAGCATCTCGGTAATGCGAGTCGCGTCCGCGGACGGGATGGAAATCTCGTACCCGTCTTCGCCGGTATAGCCGGAACGGGTGACCGCCACCGGACTACCGGCCATACTGAACGGTAGTGCCGTCATAAAAGGCATGTTTTCCGCGCCTGGGGCGTGTTTTGACAGTACTACCGCGGCGGAGGAGCCCTGCAGGGCAATCAGTGCCCGATCGTCCAGCACATCCACCGCGATACCCGGCGGCAGGCCGGATTTCAGGTGGGCGATATCAGCCTCCTTGCAGGCGGCATTGACGACCAGGAACAGATAGTCGCCGACATTGGTGACCATCAGATCGTCGAGTATCCCGCCTGCATCGTTGGTGAACTGGGTATAGCGCATCCGGCCGGGCGCTAGCCCGGCTATATCGCCAGGCACGAGCGCCTCCAGCGCGGTCGCCGGATCGTCTCCCCGCAATGCGATCTGGCCCATATGCGACACATCGAAGATCGATGCTCCGGCCCGTGTGTGAGTGTGTTCCGCAAGGATTCCCGCCGGATACTGCACCGGCATTTCATAGCCCGCAAACGGCACCATCTTGGCGCCGCGCCCGACATGGAGATCGTAGAGCGGCGTTCTGTTCAGATCGTTTGTTTTGGTCCCGGCGATCGCACGTTCCTCCCCGTCACGGATTGGCGGCTCCCGATTCCTGACGGACCGGAAACCAACGTGCCCCCTCTGTCGGGATACCTGAGAGATTCACCCGCGCGCAGGTCGGGTTTTCGCCTTCGGTGAGACGGCAACCGCCGCCTGCTTTCCAGAGTGACATCCCCCTGCGGTCCGGTTGCCTGAGAGTTTCCGGGGCGGTTGCTCCTTCGGCGACGGTGCAAAGTCTTGACCGTCTCTCCCGCAGGGATCGTCTGCCGGACAGTACGAAACCGCGAGCGGACCCGTCCATCCCATGTATGGCCATCTTACCCCGAGAAAGGCCGCGCGCAACCGCGGCGGCGAATCGACTTGTATCACAATCCGCTTATGCGAAATCTCACGGGATAACTAGCGCTGCCGGCGCGCCCTGTTGAACTTCAGTTCATCAGGCGTCAGCTGGAATCCGAACACGATTTCTGTCCGGCCACCGTCATTGGGATTTTTCAGCGGAATATTTAGCCCCACGTCGTCCTGATATACCAGCCGCGTGCGGCCTTCCTCGAACTGGCCCTTAACGGGAAATATTCTTTTCCCGCCGGGTTTGCCCTCGAAATCGGGGAGGACGACGAAATATTCGAAATCGATGTCCCGTCCCCGGTTTGCCGGTCCCCGCTCCACCGAAATCTGCACCAGCAGCTCGACATCGACTTCCCAGAGGTCGTCGTCTTCGTCGTAGTCGCATGCTCCCCGAAAATTGAATATCTCCGCTTCGAACTGAATGTCGGTGATATCGCGTCCAGGCCCCGGTTTGAAGCGCGTCAGATTCTGGGCATCCTGAAGAATGAACACCGCGGGACAGGCATACACCTGATCTTTCTCGAAAACACCACAGGCCGCGACCAGCAGACAAAGCCCGACAGTCGCGGCTGCGCCACAGATCTGTTTCAGTTTGTGCATCGGAAAAATGAAGGCCCCGCCGTCGCGTCGGTCAGAGCTTATTGTGCGTTCCGTCGCACTGCGGCACGTCACCGGTTTTCTTGCAGCCGCAGAACCAGACCTTCCCGTCTTCTTCCGCCGTGTGCTGAACAGGGGAAAAGCCCGTGCCGCGATGGGATCCGTCGCAAAATGGCTGGTCTTTGCTCTGCCCGCAGGCGCACCACCAATAATCCTTGCCCGCCTCGACATCGACGCCGTATGGCGATTTCTGGGCGACAACTGGTTCCGGCATGTGGAATTCCTTCCCGAGTTTGGCCTGTCGCGCTATATCAATTACGGCTTTCACCTTGCGCGAGACCGCGACTCTAGTTAACGCCGACCGTTTTCACAAGGCATCGGATTCGCCTATGATGCTGCGGCTTTCCGGGGAAAAACATGACGAAACAACCGCTTAAGATTCTGCTTGCCGGCCCACGCGGATTTTGCGCCGGCGTCGACCGTGCGATCAAGATCGTGGAAATCGCGCTGGATAAACACGGCCCGCCGGTCTATGTCCGCCACGAGATCGTCCACAACCGTTATGTCGTGGAAGACCTTGAGGCCAAAGGCGCCGTGTTCGTCGAAGAACTGGAAGAAGTACCCGCGGACGTGCCGGTCGTCTTTTCCGCGCACGGGGTCGCGAAATCCGTCTTCGCCGAAGCCGAAGAACGCGAGATGTATTATCTCGACGCCACCTGTCCGCTGGTGACCAAAGTCCACGTAGATGCGGCGCGACACCGCAAGGAAGGCAAAGACCTGATCCTGATCGGTCATGCCGGACACCCCGAAGTCGTCGGCACCATGGGCCAGTTGCGCGACGGGGAAATGATTCTGGTGGAAAACGCGGAGCAGGCGGAAACCGTGGACGTCCCGGATCCCGACAATCTCGCCTTCGTCACCCAGACCACCCTGTCGGTGGACGACACGGCGGAGATCGTCAGCATCCTGCAGCGCCGCTTCCCCAATATCGAAGCACCGCGAAAGGAAGACATCTGCTACGCCACCACGAACCGCCAGGCGGCGGTCAAGGATCTCGCAGACGAATGCGACGCCTTGATCGTGCTCGGTGCGCCCTATTCCTCGAATTCCAACCGGCTGGCGGAAGTCGCGCTAACGGTCGGATGCCCCAAATCGACCCTGATACAGCGCGCCTCCGACCTTGAAGACGGCTGGCTCGACGACGTGACGACGCTGGGAGTGACGGCCGGTGCATCGGCGCCCGAAATCCTGGTGCAGGAACTGATCGACGCGCTGGGCGAGAAATACGACGTCACGGTGGAGGAACGAAACGTGGTCGATGAGAACGTGACATTCAGCCTGCCCCGGGCCCTGAGCGCCTGATCCGGAGCCCGGCCTCTTGGCGGTTTACACCTCCGTCGCCCTCCCCGACCTGAAACGCTTTGTCGCCGGGTTCGATATCGGCGAGGTCGTCGCGTTCGAGGGCATCGCCCAGGGCGTCGAAAACTCGAATTTCCGACTGCGGACGACGGACGGAAATTACGTCCTCACCCTCTATGAACGTCGCGTGAATCCGTCCGATCTGCCGTTTTTTCTGGGATTGATGCAACATCTCGCGGGCTCCGGCATTCCCTGTCCCGCGCCGGTGGCCGACCGCAACGGTCAACTGCTGCACGAACTGTCGGGACGCCCGGCCGCGATCGTGAACTTTGCGCCCGGCGACTGGCCACGCGACATAACCCCGACGCACTGCCGCGCCGTGGGCACCGCCCTGGGCAAGCTGCATGTCGCCGCCGCCGGATTTTCAATGACACGCCAAAACGATCAGTCCCTGCCGTCCTGGCGGGCGATGTTCAACGATCTTGCGTCCCGCGCCGACGACCTGCGCCCCGGATTTGCGACCTGGATCGAGGCGGAGTTGTCCGCGCTCGAAGCCGGCTGGCCGGCCGACCTTCCGACCGGGATCATTCATGGCGACCTGTTTCCCGATAATGTCTTTTTCGAAGGCGGCGCGATCACGGGAGTGATCGATTACTACTTCGCCTGCAACGATGCGCTGGCGTTCGATCTGGCGATCTGTCTCAACGCGTGGTGTTTCGAAAACGGCACGCTCGACCGGCAGCGCGCCCGGGCGCTGTGCGCCGGGTACGAGTTCATCAGACCGCTGGAATCGTCCGAGTGGAACGTTTTTCCACTTCTCGCCCGGGGCGCGGCCATGCGGTTTCTCGTCACCCGCCTGCATGACTGGTTCCATACGCCGGAGGACGCGCTGGCGCAGCGCAAGGATCCGATCGATTTCGTGCCCGTGATCGAATGTCACCGCGCGGTATCCGATTCCACCGCCTACGGGGTAGGTTGACCGCATGAACGACATCGAGAACAAAGTGAAAATATTCACCGACGGAGCGTGCAGTGGAAACCCCGGACCTGGGGGCTGGGGCGTGATCCTGCGCTGGAACGGCACCGAAAAAGAGCTGAAGGGCGGCGAGGCGGAAACCACAAACAACCGCATGGAGCTGATGGCCGCCATCCAGGCGCTGGAGACCCTGAAACGGCCGGTCAAAGCCGACCTCTATACCGACAGTACCTATGTCCAGAAAGGGATCACCGAGTGGATCCATTCCTGGAAAAAGCGCGGCTGGAAAACCGCCGCGAAGAAACCCGTCAAAAACGAAGATCTATGGCGCCGGCTGGACGAAGCGATTGCGCGCCACGACGTCTCCTGGCACTGGGTGAAAGGCCATGCCGGTCATGCGGAGAACGAACGCGCCGATGAACTGGCACGGGAAGGACTGTCGGACGCGCTGTAACCGGAGGAAGAATATGGAACTCGTACGGGCAGGAATGATACTGGCCGCGATAGCGCTCTCCATTCCCTTCGTGATCCACCGAGTGATCGAAAAAATCGAGCGCGAAACTTCGGAACGCCCGGACTTCGACCACCTTGTCTGGTCCGTGACTCCGCATGTCTGGAAAGAATACCGCACCGAAAGAAGCCTGTTCCGACAGTATTCTCCCTTCTGGTTTTTCTACGCCTGGGTAGTCATCCATACGGTCGTTCTGGTCGTGACGGCGGCGGTCGCGATTACAGGACTGATTGAGCTTTACGACTATCTCGGGATTGGTGCCGTTGCGTCTGATTACGCCGCATGATCGATTTCTGCTTCCCCATCCGCGTAAAGCCGCCAGTCCGCATCCTTCGGGACCATCCCCTCGAATGATGCCAACGCGCTGACATCCGTTCTCCGGCCGGCGGCGCGGGTGTTGATGGCCGGCTTGCCGTTCCTCACGTCCTTCGCGGCGGCGATCATGATGCGGCGAAACTGGGCCACCGCACCGTCGCTGACGCCGAGATAATCCTTGGTCCGGTCGGCGATGGCGCCCATCGATTCCCACATTGCCATGTCCTGCGCCGGAATGCCGTAGATGCCGGTGAAGTCGCCATCCTTCATCGCGTGGCGATCCTGCAGGAACATGTTGTCCAGATTGCGGATCTTACGGAAGTTTGCGTCGATATCGACGCCGATTTCCGCGCCGCAGAATTTACGCCATTCGTCCTGGTCTATTCCCTTCGTTTCATGAAAGGCGATCCAGTAGAACATCGTGTTGCCGTCATCCATCGGGATCAGCATCTGGGCCAGCTTGTACTGGTCGTTCGGCGGAATGATCACCGTAAAGGGCGCGACGAACAGCGTGTTACGGATATAGTCTTTCTTGTCGGGATCGATAATCGGCGTGCGTACGGCGGCATATCGGAAGCCGTAATCGGTCTTGTCGAACCGGATGCGCGGCGCCTTGTCGTTGGACGGTCGCGGCCAGCTTGTGGCCGTCGCCTTTGCACCGTCGACTTCCGCGGGCGGCATATTCGACGAATGCAGGCTGGAGGAATGCGCCGAATCGATCGATCCTTCCAGCACCTGCGCCCAGTTGCACGACGTGTGTATTTTGACGATGGAAATCTTGTCGTCCGGCGCATGCGCCCAGGCCGGTGGTTCAAACTCGGCGACGTTTTCCGCATCGCCCATCCACAGCCACACGAACCCGCCGGATTCCCGGGTGGGGTAGGATTTCAGCTTGGCCTCGGCCTTGAGCGCCTCGCCCGCATCGGGCTCGCTCGGCATATCCATCACATTGCCGTTCACGTCGAATTTCCAGCCGTGATAGAGACAGCGCAGACCGCAATCCTCGTTCCGGCCGAAGGCGAGCGACGCACCGCGATGGCGGCAGAATTCATCGATCGCGCCGAGACGGCCCTCTGTATCGCGGAACACGACCAGGTCTTCACCCAGCAGGCGCACACGGGCCGGTTTACCATCGCGTTCGGCCACTTCTTCCGACATGCAGGCCGGAATCCAGTGCTGGCGCATAATGCTGCCCATCGGCGCGGCGGCTTCGACAAGGCACAAAAGGTCGTTTTCTTCCCGGGTAATCATGACGCGTCTCCTGTTTGGTTTATTGCACCGGCGTGCCGCTTCTTAGGATACGAAGAATACTCTTTGGAAACTAAGAATATTGTCTTAACGAGTCAAGTCGGATATCACTGCCTTATTATTTTTCGAGTGGTTTGATGGCGGACAGAAAACTGAAACTGGGAATTGCAGGGCTCGGCCGCGGGTTTACGGTCATGCTGCCGACGCTGTCCCTGCACCCGAATCTGGACGCCGTGGCCGCCGTGGACACGCGTGCGGAGGCCCGTTCGCGTTTCGAGGCCGATTTCGGCGGCACTTCCTATGACAGCGTTGAAGCGATGTGCGCCGAGGCCGATATCGATGCCGTTTACGTCACCACGCCCCACCAGTTCCACGCGGAACATGCCGAAATCGCCGCCCGGGCCGGCAAGCACGTACTGGTCGAAAAACCGATGGCGATCACGCTCGACGACTGTACCCGGATGATTGAGGCGGCCAAAACCGCAGGCGTCCACCTGCTGGTCGGACACAGTCACAGCTACGACGCCCCGATCCTGGAAGCACGCCGGTTGATTAAAACCGGCGATTACGGTCCGGTCCGTCTGATCACCGGTCTGAACTTCACGGACTTTATCTACCGGCCACGGCGCCCGGAGGAACTGGACACCGCACAGGGCGGCGGTGTGGTGTTCAGCCAGGGCGCGCACCAGGTCGATATCGCCCGGCTGCTGGGCGGCGGGCTGGTCGACACCGTGTACGCGACGACCGTCGATCTCGATCCGGCACGTTCGACGGAAGGCGCATACTCCGCCCTGCTGAAATTCACGGACGGCGCCGTGGCGAATCTCACCTATTCCGGCTACGCGCATTTCGACTCCGACGAATTTATCAACTGGCGGGCGGAATCCGGGACGGCAAAAGATCCGTCGAACTATGGCGCGGCCCGCCGCGCGCTCGCCGGCGCGAAAGATCCGGCCGCCGAAGCCGGCATCAAGGCAAACCGGGCCTATGGCGGACCGGACGGCGCGCGCCGACCCGACGCGGCACCGACGGACAGGCACCACGAACATTTTGGTTTGTTCATCATCAGCTGTCCGGGCGCCGATATCCGTCCGCTGCCCGATGGCGTGCGGGTTTACGGAGATCACCAGGTCGATTTCCAAGCGCTGACGCCCCCCGCCGTCCCCCGTGCCGAAGTCATCGACGAACTCTATGCCGCCGTGATCGACGGCGTGCGGCCTCTACACACCGGCGAATGGGGCCGCGCGACGCTGGAAGTCTGCCGCGCCATCATTAAATCGGCGGACGAAGGCCGGGAAATCCGGCTGGCGCATCAGGTCCCGCCGGAAGGAACCGACACATGAGCGAGTTACCCGCCGGCGACCGCGATGCCATCCTGCGCCACTGGCAGGATGCCGTGCCCAACGACCGGCTGGCGCATCTGATCCGCGACGCCGGACGCAGCCTGGGCCATCGCCTGACGCCTTTGCTGGCGGAACACGATATCCCTTTCGGACACTGGGCGTTTCTGAGGGTTTTGTGGGATCGGGACGGTCTGACCCAGAAGGAGCTGAGTGATGCGGTGGGCGTCACCGAGCCGACCACCTTCGCCGCCGTCAAAGCCCTGATGGACAGGGGCTATATCACCCGCCGGCACAACCCCGGCAACAAGCGAAAATTCTATGTGTACCTGACGCCCGAGGGCGCCTCGCTGCGGGACGTGCTGGTGCCCCTGGCGGAAGAAGTAAACCGTATCGCGGTGGAGGGCATTCCGCCGGAAAACATCACCCTGATGCGGGAAACCCTGTTGCAGATCATTGAGAACCTGGCGGCAGACGAAAGCGACCGGGGCTAGCTTTCGGAGGCATCCCGTATCGCCTGCCACACCCGGTCCGGCGTCGCCGGCATATCGAGATCCGTCACGCCCACCTGCGCCAGCGCATTCATGACGGCATTCATCGTGGCGGGCAGCGCGCCGACCGTGCCCGCTTCGCCCGCCCCTTTAACGCCGAGCGGGTTACGCTGCGTGGGTACGCCGTTGCCCTCAATTTCGATATCCGGAAAATCGCCGGCGCGCGGCATGCGGTAATCCATGAACGAGCCGCTCAGCAGCTGTCCGCTGTCGCGTTCGTAGGCGACCTGTTCGCCCAGCGCCTGACCGACCCCCTGTGCAACGCCGCCATGGATCTGCCCCTTCACGATGACCGGATTGACCATCACCCCGACATCGTCGACCACCCAGTAGCCGACCACGTCGGTTTCACCGGTTTCAGGGTCGATCTCGACTTCGCAGACATGGCTGCCGTTGGGATAGGTGTCGTCGTCGGGCGCGAAGGTCGCGGTTTCGAGCAGGCCGGGCTCGACCCCGGGCGGCAGTTTCGCGGGCAGGAACGATGCCTTGGCGACGTCTGTCAGGGTCACCGCCCGGTCGGTGCCGGCCACCGAAAACGCGCCATCGCCGAATTCCATATCGGCCTCGGCCGCTTCGAGCATGTGGGCAGCAATTTTCTTCGCTTTCTCGATCACCTTTTCGGCCGCGTAATAGAGCGCTGAGCCGCCAATGACGGTTGAGCGCGAGCCCATGGTCCCGATCCCGAAGGCGACGCGATCGGTATCGCCGTCGATCACCCGCATCCGGTCGGGCTCGAGCCCCAGTCGTTCGCCGACGATCTGTTTGTAAACGGTTTCGTGCCCCTGCCCCTGGCTCTTGGTGCCCATCAGAATAGTGGCGGTGCCGTCGGTAGTGAAACGGATCTCCGCGAAATCCGGCGACGGAGAGGCCGAGCGTTCGATCGGATTGGCGGTGCCGATGCCGCGCAGCCTGCCTCGGGCGCGCGCCTCGTCGCGCCGGGCCGCGAAACCCGCGTAATCCGCCATCTCCAGCACGCGTTTCTGGTTATCGGCGAATGCGCCGCAGTCATAGACGAGCCCCAGCGCGGTCTTAAGCGGCATGGCATCGGGCGGGATCATGTTGCGGGCGCGCAGTTCAGTCGGATCGATATCCAGCTCCCGCGCCGCCTCGTCGAACATGCGTTCGATCACGTAGGTCGCTTCGGGGCGCCCGGCGCCGCGATAGGGCGCGGTCGGATTAGTATTGGAATGCACCGTCCGCACAGCCGCATGGGCGACCGGGATATCGTAGACCCCGATCAGCGTGCCCACATTGGTAAACGCCGCCAGCAGATTACGGATCGCCGACAGATAGGCGCCGATATTGGCAACGGTGCGCACCCGAAGGCCAACGACCCTGCCGTTCTCGTCGAAGGCGAGCTCGGCGTCAGTGAGATTGTCGCGGCCGTGCTCGTCCGCCTGCACGGCTTCGGACCGGCTGCACGTCCATTTGACCGGACGGCCCAGTTTGCGCGCCGCCCACAGCACCAGCCGGTGCTCCGCGTACTGCCAGCCCTTGGTCCCGAAACCGCCGCCGACGTCGCGCGCGACCACGCGGATGTTCTGTTCGGGCACGCTGAAGATTTTTTCGGCCAGCAATTGCCGCACCCGGTGCGGATACTGCACGTCGGCGTGAAGCAGATACCGGTCCTCCCGCGGATCGTAATCGCCGATTGCGCCGCGCGTTTCCATGTAGTGGGCGAAGACGCGGCTGATCGTAAACCGGCGTTTGACGACGCGATGCGCCGTCTCGAACGCCCTGTCGGTCGCCGTTTCGTCACCCGCCTGATACAGGCCGGAGACGTTATCGGGATAATCGTCCCAGACCAGCGGCGCGTCGGATTGGACGGTCTGCGCCGTGTCGGTGATCGACGGCAGCGGAGCGTAGTCAACCATCACCGTTTCCGCCGCGTCCGTCGCCTGGTCCAGCGTTTCCGCCACGATCAGAGCGACCGGATCGCCGACATACCGCACCCGCCCCAACGCCAGAGGCGGCTGGGGCCGGTATTTCATCGGCTGGCCGTCCGGCCGCAGCCATTTCGCCGGCATGCCGGGCACGCCGAGATTATCGGCGGCGATATCCTCGCCGGTATAGATCGCCAGCACGCCCGGCAAACCGGCGGCGGCGGAAATGTCTATTCCAAGGATGTCGGCATGGGCATGGGGCGAGCGCAGGACGACCGCGTGCGTCTGACCCGGTAGCTCGACGTCATTGACGAACAAGCCTTTGCCGCGCAGCAGACGCGGGTCTTCCTCGCGCAGGACCCCCTGCCCGATACCGAACTTTTCCACGGGAACTTTCCGGACCGAAAAGCTCTAGAGCTGCGACAGGATCGTATCCGCGTCGCTGACTTCGAATCCACCGCCTTCTTCCAGGTTCAGCTGAGTGACGGTGCCATCCTCGACGATCATGGAGTAGCGACCGGACCGCACACCTAGCCCGCGATCGGTCAGATCGAGAACCGTGCCCATTTCCTGGGTCAGCGCGGCGCTGCCGTCGGCCAGCATTTCGACCTTATCGCCGGCTTTCTGATCCTTGCCCCAGGCATCCATGACGAACACGTCGTTGACCGACAGACAGGCGATGGTGTCGACACCCTTGGCCTTGATTTCGTCGGCTTTCTCAACGAAACCCGGCAGATGCTTGGCCGAACAGGTCGGCGTGAACGCGCCCGGCACCGCGAACAACACCACTTTCTTTCCGCCGAACAGATCGTCAGTCGATACAGGTTCGGGACCTTCAGCGCCCATTTTCGTCAGCGCGCCGGACGGAATCTTGTCACCAACACCAATAGCCATTTTTGCTCTCCCTCAAGTGAAAGCGCCCTTCGGAGGGCACTGTGAAACACGGAAGTGAGATAGAGCACAGGGCGCAGTTTGTCACGCACCCCGGGCGAAATTCACCTGCGGTCGAGAGCCTTTTTGCCGCCTGCCCGTTCAAATGCCGCCAGCACGGCGGATTCGGTCAGGATTTCGGGCAGCGGCACGCCTTTGGGCGCCGTCGGGCCATACACCACGTTGAACGGAATGCCGAAACGCCCGAAGCTTTTCAGATATGCGGAGATCGCCGGGTCGGGTTTGGTCCAGTCGGCCTTCATCGCGATCACACTGCCCGCGCCGAGTATTTCGGCGACCTGACCTCGGTTAAGCACCAGCGATTTGTTGACCTGACAGGTCAGACACCAGTCGGCGGTCACGTCGACCAGCACCGTGTTGCCCTTCGCGACTTCGGCATCGATGGCGGCGAGATCGAAATCGCGCCAGACTTTGTCTTCGGCCTCGATCAGCCGCTCGCGGCCGGCGTCGGCGAAACTGTCGGCCCCGACCATTGAAATCGCCGTTAGCAGCCCGATCACGACCCAGGTCGCGAACCGCGCCCGCTCGCTCAGATGCCGGTACTGCCAGACGATGAAAGCAATGGCGACCATCAGCAGCGCGATCATCGCCGACGCCGGGCCGCCGATCTGGAACCACAGCACGCTCAGCAGCCATAGCGCCGTACCGATCAGGGCAACCGACAGAATCCGTTTCAGCGTAATCATCCACGGCCCCGGCTTCGGCAACCGGTTGACCATCACCGGGAACGCGGCGACCACGATCCAGGGCAGTGCCAGCCCGATCCCGAGAGCAAGAAAGACGGCGTAAATTTCCGCCGGGCCACGTGAAAGGGCGAACCCGACCGCGGTCCCGAGGAACGGGGCGGTGCATGGGGTCGCCAACAGAGTGGCGAACGCACCTGTCATAAAATGCCCGCGCAACCCGTTCCCGTCATCGCCTGACGCGTTCACCGCGGCGTCCGACACCGCACCCGGCAGGCGTATTTCGAACAACCCCCACATATTGCAGGCGAACAGGGTGATCACGGCAATCATGAAGGCCAGGAAGGCCGGCTGCTGGAACTGAATGCCCCACCCGGCCGCCAGACCAGCGCTTTGCAGCGCTACAGCGACCGTACCCAGAACGAGGAAACAGACGACGATTCCGGCGGCGGAGGCCAGGAACCCCGCCCGGACCCGCCCCGGCGACTCGCCGCCATGGCTGACGACGGAGAGCAGCTTGATCGAGAGCACCGGCAGGACGCAGGGCATCAGGTTGAGTATCAGCCCGCCGAGGACGGCGAGACCGAGGATGGCGAAAAAACCGTATGCAATGACATCGTCGCTTTGCCCGCCAGTATCTGCGACGGCGGCGGCGCGCCGCAATGTCAGCGTCCGTTCCGCCGCCCGGTCGCCGTCGACCACGGTCAGGGTCACTGTCTCTCCCGCGAGCCGGGCGTCGGGCCGCTTGGGGACCTGGACGCCGATCCGCATTAGCGCCTCGTTCCCGGTCGAGGCGATCTGCACGACGGGTTTGGCGAACCCGTAATCCGCCGGGCCTTCGACGAACAGGTCGGGTGCATTCAACGCCCCCGTCCCCGCGACGCGTACGATCAGCGCCGATGTCTCGCCGTTACCCGCGAGTTCGGCCTGCCGGATCGACAGGGGCGCAGAACTTCCGGTCGCGGGTACTTTCGTCCGCCAGTGCCCGATCACTCCCGATTGCGGGGTATCGATATCGGCGCCGGCAGGCAGATTGAGCGTGAAACTGGCTTCGTAGGGGACGCAGATATCGTCGCAGGTGAGGAACCGGACACGTGCCTTCAGCGCGACGTCCTTGCCCGGCTCGAACACCGAGGCGGTGATCGGAAAGACGACCTCTTTCTTGTAACCCAGCGTTTCGAGTCCCAGAACCGAGAAACGTTCCGGCGCCGGCCAGGCCATCTTCGCACCGGCGAAATTCGTCGATCCGGCCCAGTTTATCTGCGGCGGAAATCCTGCATCGCCGGGCGAGCGCCAATACACCTTCCAGCCCGGCTTCATACGAAACTGCAGGCCCAGATTCAGAGTCTCGCAGCTGCCGGCGGTCGATCCGCCGGAAATCAGGCGGACGGCGCCTTGGTCGTGCTCGAACCAGTCCGACGTCGCAGCCAATGACGGCACTGCATTCATCACCATCGCAGTCAGCACGGCGGCAGCCGCGCAAATGTATGGAAACAGGGGATTGCTCACCCGGAACATGTTGGCATTAACCCTTTTTTCGATCTGGCCTATAATATAGGGCAAGGTACCGCTCATGACAGCGTTCGCGGTTCAAACATTGGATCGCACACGTAAACTTTGCGTGTGGAAACGACCGGTGGCGCCGGGGAAAAGTTGAGGGATATCGTGGGGCAAGCGCCCGGAAACGGGCAAACGAAACACAGGTGCGACATGACTGACAACCCCTCCGAAGACGGATATCTGACCGGCCAGATGCTGGTCGCCATGCCCCAGATGCTGGACGAGCGATTCGTCAAAACAGTGATCTACATGTGCGCCCACACCGAAGACGGCGCCATGGGGCTGGTGGTGAACAAGATCCTGGAAGACATAGATTTTCCCGACCTGCTGGATCAGCTCGACCTCAATCCGGCCGCGGGCGGAACCGACATCCGCGTCCATTTCGGCGGACCGGTGGAATCTGGGCGCGGCTTCGTACTGCATTCCTCGGATTACCAGCAGGACGCGACGATGGTCATCGACGAGCAGATCGCGCTGACGGCAACCACGGACATCCTCCGCGACATCGCCGAAGGCGACGGGCCGCAAAGCAGCCTGCTGGCGCTCGGCTATGCCGGGTGGGGACCGGGTCAGCTCGATTCCGAAATCCAGGCGAATGGCTGGCTGTCGGTCGATGCCGATCCCGGCCTGATCTTCGGCAATGAACCCGACAAAATATGGCAGGGCGCGCTGGCCAAAATCGGCATCGACGTCTCCATGCTGTCAGGCGACGCCGGACACGCCTGAAGCGCGATCAGCCTGCCAGACGCGCTTTTACCGTCTCGTAATCGACCAGCCCGCCCACGGGTCCCATCGCCGTGACCGTCGGGGCGGACGACAGCAGGCGTCGCGCCACACGGCGGATATCCTCCGCCGAAACCGCATCGATGCGCTCCGCCATTTCCGAAACCGGAATAACCCGGTCGTAGATCGTCAGATGGCGTGCCAGCCGTTCGGCACGCGACGACGTGCTTTCCAGCGACATCAGAACCCCGGCCTTGATCTGCGCGCGCGAGCGCGCCAGTTCCTCATCCTCCATCGGATCATCCGCGACCCGCCGCAGTTCGTCGCTGACGGCGTCCACAAGTTCGGCCAGCTGTTCCTCGCCGGTGCCGGCATAAAGGCCGAAGATACCGCCATCGGTAAAGGCCGACGAAAACGTATAGATGGAATAGACCAGCCCCCGATTTTCGCGGATTTCCTGGAAAAGCCGGGAAGACATGCCACCGCCAAGCGCCGTCGACAGAACGGCGAGCGGATAATAATCGTCGTCGGTGAAACCGATGCCCTCGAAACCCATAACCAGATGGGCCTGTTCCAGATCGCGCGTATCGCGCAGATCGCCGCCGCGATAACAGCCGGCTGCCGGCGGCGGGGCGTGCGAGGCATTCACTTCTGCGAAGGCCTTTTCGGCACGTTTTACCAGATCGTCGGGATCGAGATTGCCGGCGGCCGCCAGTACCATCCGGTCGCCGCCGTACTGTGCGCCGATATAGTCCACCAGCGTCTGGCGCGGCATGGCGCCCACGATCTCCGCGGTGCCGAGGATCGGACGGCCCAGCGGCTGGTCGGGATAGGCGGTTTCCTGGAACAGATCGAAGACGATGTCGTCAGGCGTGTCGTTCGCCTGGCCGATTTCCTGCAACACAACGCCGCGTTCTCGGTCCAGCTCGTCTTCGTCGAAGGTCGAATTGAGCACGATGTCGGAAATGATATCGAGCGCAAGATCTATATCTTCCTTCAGCACGGTCGCGTAATAGACGGTGGTTTCCCGCGAAGTATAGGCGTTCAGGTGCCCCCCGACGTTCTCGATCTCGGTCGCGATTTCCAAGGACGAGCGCCCTTCCGTTCCCTTGAAAGCCATGTGTTCCAGCAGGTGCGAAACGCCGTTATTGGATGCTTCCTCGTTCCGTGCGCCGGCGTTTACCCAGATGCCGATGGACACGCTTTCGACCTGTTCCATCCGGTCGGATACGACCCGCACGCCGCCATCCAGAACGCATTCGGAAACCGTCACGCGCTGTCTTTCCCGCCGACGGAGCGGCGGATGAAATCCTGCAGATCGGCCGCATCGTTCGCCAGCGTATCGAAAGCCTCGGTCCGATCGAACAGATCGGCCATGCGCGGCGGCAGGGCCGGGCGGATACCGGTCGCGGCCTCCACCGCATCGGGGAACTTCGCCGGATGCGCCGTCGCGAGGGAGACCACGGGAACGGACACGTCCCCCCGGCACTGACACGCGGCATCGACGCCGATGGCGCTATGGGGGTCGAGCAATTCGCCGGTGGATTGATAAACTTCCCGGATGACGCGGCGCGTACCGTCATCGTCCAGACGCGCGGCATGGAATTTTTTCCGGGCCTCGGCGAGCCGGGCATCGTCGACCGAAACCGCGCCGGTTTTGCGGAAATCCGTCAGCCAGTCTCGCACCGCCGCGCCGTCGCCGCCGAACATGTCGTGCAGCAGGCGTTCGAAGTTGCTAGACACCTGGATATCCATACTGGGAGACAGGGTCGGCTCGACCCCCGCCATTTTCATCTCGCCGGTTTCGAAAAACCGGAAAAGGATGTCATTGGAGTTCGTGCCGACGATCAGGCGGTCGACCGGCAGGCCGCACTTCCACGCCGCCCAGCCGGCAAGCACGTTTCCGAAATTGCCGGTCGGCACGGCGAAGCTGACGGGTCGGTGGGGTGCGCCCAGGCGAACAGCGGCCACGACGTAGTAGACGATCTGTATCAGTACCCGCGCCCAGTTTATCGAATTTACCGCCGACAGGTTGTGCGCCATCCGGAACTGCGCATCGTTGAACATGGCCTTGACCAGGTCCTGGCAGTCATCGAACGTGCCGTCGATCGCGATCGGATGCACGTTTGCGGCGTTCACCGTTGTCATCTGGCGCTGCTGCACCGGGGACACGCGACCTTCCGGAAACAGGATATAGACGTCGATATTGTCTCGGTCGCGGCAGGCTTCGATCGCCGCCGAACCGGTATCTCCGGACGTCGCGCCGACGATGGTCACCCGGTCGCCCTTCGCGGCCAGTACGTGATCGAACATGCGCCCGACCAGCTGTAAGGCATAGTCCTTGAAGGCCAGAGTCGGGCCGTGAAACAGTTCCATCAGCCAGTCGTTGTCGCCGATCTGTTTCAGCGGGGCAACAGCAGGATGCCCGAACCCGGCATAGGTCTCGTCGATCATGGCTTTCAGGGCGTCGTCGTCGATCGCGCCGCCGACGAACGGGTGAATCACCCGGTATGCGATCCCGGCATAGGACAGCCCCGCCATCGCTTCGAATTCGGCGGACGAAAACTGCGGCCAGTCGGCAGGTACGTAAAGTCCGCCGTCTGTCGCCAGTCCGGCGAGCAGCACGTCGTCGAACTCCAGTTCCGGCGCTTCGCCCCGCGTGGATACGTATTTCACAGGCTGTTCCTCAAAGTCGGGCGGAATTTAGTCGGGCAGGAGGCGAAGTCAAACGGGAATATGCGGAATTAACGATCCGCACCGGGCAGTCGGATAACCTGTCGCCGGGCGCTTTTGCCGTCCAGGCCGCGCAGGCTGAGCTTGACCGTTCGCACGGACCAGTCGATATCGATCGCACCGAAATTTTCCGCTCCCAGCACCGCGCCGATCTGGCGAGGGTCGGACTCATCAGCGCCCCGCCATGGCCGGTTGAGAGAACTCGACGTCATCTCGTAGAGAGGATACCCGACAACCGTCTCGTTGGCGTAGATCGCCCCGAAATGTCTGTCGCCGGACAGCAGCACTACGCCCTTCGCCGCAGTACGGCGAATAGTTTCGAACAGGCGTTGTCGTTCGCGGGGCAGATGTCCCCAGCGTTCCCAGCCGTGACCATCGGCCAGCACCTGAATGGACGAGACCAGCAGGCGCAGATCGGCCGGTTTGCGCAGTTCCGCCTCCAGCCATGCCCACTGGTCGTCCCCGAGCATGGTCCTGGCAGGGTCGCTGTCCGACTTGTATTTGGGCCGTCTCTGTCCGGTGCGCCGGAAATCGGCGCGGAAGAAGCCCGTATCAAGCAGGATGATCTGCACCCGCCGGCCGGGCGCCCCCTGCAGATGCGACGTGTAGATACCCTTCCGGTGTCGTCGCGGGTCGTCCGCCGGCACCCTCCAGAAATCGAGAAACAGTTTTTCCGACGCTACTCGCCAGCGGAACCCGGCCCCGGCGTCGTTGGCGCCGTAGTCGTGGTCGTCCCAGGTGGCGAGAAAACGTGTCTCATCCCGCAACGCCCTGAAGTTGGCATTCCGGTCCAGCGCCGCATAGGCCCGTTTCAGCTCCGTCATCCTGCCGGACGAGACGTCGCCGTAGACGTTGTCGCCGAGGAACAGAAACAAATCGGGATCGTAAGCGCGAACGGTGTCGAGGATCGGTTGCGGCAGTTTCTGATCGAGACAGGAGCCAAAAGCGATACGCGTCAACGGCGGATCCGTCGGGCCCGGACCGGCACAGCCGGCAAGTGCGAGAAGAACCGCAGCAAGTCGAAAGAAAGAGCGCAAATTTACACCGCTTACAGAGGATGAGATCCTGCGGGATACAGGAGATGTGATCCTACCGGTATCGTGTGACCGGATCGTGTCAGCCGTAACGCGCCTGCAGATGCGCCTTGAAATCGTCGGTGCCGAGCGGTTTGCCGGTGGCTGTTTCCAGCAGCTCGTCGGTCGACGCGGACGATCCCTTCGCGTGCAGATTCTTCCGCATCCAGCCCACCAGCGGCGTAAAATCGCCCCGCGAGATCCGTTCCGGGATATCGGGATGCGCGGCCTTGGCCGCCGCGAACAGCTGCGCTGCGGCCATCGCACCCATCGTGTAGGTCGGGAAATAACCCCACGCGCCGTCATACCAGTGAATATCCTGCAGGCAGCCCAGCCGGTCGTCCGGCGGTCGAACGCCGAGGAGTTCCTCCATGCCGTCGTTCCAGGCACCGGGCAATTCGGCAAGCGCCAGATCGCCGCCGATCAGCGCCCGTTCCAGCCGGTAGCGCAGGATCACATGCGCGGGATACGTCACCTCGTCGGCGTCGACGCGGATAAAGCTGCGTTCGACGTGGGTGTAGAGACGGTAGAGATTCTCGACCTCCCATTCGGGCCCGCTGCCGCCGAACGCGTCTCGCATCAGCGGAGCGGCGAATTCCAGGTACTCCCGGCTGCGGCAAGCCTGCATCTCGATCAGCAGCGACTGGCTTTCGTGCAGCGCCATGCCCCGCGCCGATCCGACCGGCTGATAGTGCCAGTCTTCGGGAAGACCCATTTCGTAAAGCGCGTGACCGGTTTCGTGCAACACGCCCATCAGGCTCTGGGTGAAATCATCCTCGGTGTAGCGCGTGGTAATGCGGATATCGCCGGGAACACCGCCGCAAAACGGATGCAGGCTGACGTCCAGCCGGCCGGCATCGAAATCGAATCCCAGCACGCCCATCAGTTTGCGGCCCAGATCGCGCTGTATGTTTGTGTCGAATGGCCCTGCCGGCTTCACGGCTTCGCCGCGCGCAACCTGTTTGCTCAGTGCCGTTTCAAGGAAGTCCGGCAGAAAGTCGGCCAGATCGGCGAACAGCGCATCGATCCGCTCGGTGCGTCCGCCGGCCTCGTACTGGTCCAGCAGCGCCTCGTATGCCGAACATCCCAGAGCCGCTGCCTTCGCGGACGCTGCCTGGCGCGACAGATTGAGCACCTCCTTCAGATAGGGCAGCACGCGGGCATAATCGTTTTCGGGACGCGCCTCGCGCCATACCATCTCGCAGGCCGAACCGGCACGTGTCATCGCTTCGACGAGACCGGCGTCCACCGCGTTGGCATGTACCCAGCTACGCCGCATTTCGGCCAGGTTCGCGATCTGCCACGGGCCTTCGAGTATTTCTTCCGCCGCCGCATCCAGAAGGTCGGCCAGGTCGGGCGCGGTTTTCATCTCGTGTGTGGTCAGTTTCAGCGCAGTCAACTGCTCGGTGCGCGCGGGGACGCCCCCCGGCGGCATCAACACCGACATGTCCCAGTGCAGCATTCCCGCTGCTTCGCCGAGCGCCGCCATTCGCCGAAACCGGCCTTCGAGTTCCCGGTAGGCTGACAAGGGTGTCTCCTTCCTAGCGCCGCCTTAAGTGGTATGCGACATAGACAATCACCAGGGTCAGCGCGAGACCGAACCACGTAACGGCGTATTCCAGATGCTTGTTCTGGATCTTGTAGCTGCCATGTGGACCCTTGGGATAGCCCTTTTCGGCCGCGTCCGGCGTGATGCGGACGAAATACGGCTTGGCATCAGTAATATTCGCGGCTTTCGACATGGCGACGACGTCGGCAAAGAACCATTCATCCTTCGCCGGATTGTTGTCCGGCACCCAGGGCGTCGCCTTGCCGCCATCGCGCAGAACCCCGGCAAGCGCGACATCCCCGCCCGGCCGCCGCCTGTCCACAACCCCGGTTGGCCAGGCGCGCGGAACCCAGCCGCGCTGCACCAGCACCGTACCGCCGTTTTCAAGCCTCAGCGGCGTGATCAGATCGAATCCGGTTTGCCCGTGTCGGACCTTGTTCCAGACCAGCATCTCGCGGTCGTGCAGAAACCGGCCGCGTAATGTGACTCGCCGATGTTCGAGATCTTTCCAGTTTTCGTCCGCCACCTCGGCGAGAGCGATCGGCACGGCAGCCCTCCGCTCGGCCCGCTCGGCGATGATCGCCTCTTTCCATTCCAGACGCTGCAACTGCCAGACCCCCAGCCCGACCAGCAACATCAGGGCCGGAATGGCACAGACGGTCATCCAGAAATTGAGTCGGAACGGCGCGCGTTCAGCCGTCATTACCGGTTTCGTATTTGTGGCGCAGGTTCTTGTAGTGCATCGCGATCAGAATGGATTTGACCGGCCTCAGCATGACGATGGAGCCGATACTGGTCACGGGGAGCCAGACGACCAGATGGACCCATACAGCTGGTTCGAACGCGACTTCCAGCCAGATCGCCAGCCCGACCACGATGGCGCCGAGAAACAGAATGACGAAAACGGCGGCGCCGTCGCCGGTGTCATGCGGCGTCAGATCGAGGCCGCAATGGTCGCACGTGTCGCGCACGTCCAGCAGATTTTTGAGAAGCTTGCCTTTGCCGCATCGGGGGCATTTGCAGCCCAGACCCGTCGAAACCGGCGATTGCGGCGGCCAGCTGCGGGGCGCGTTCATCGCGCCCCGCCGGCCGGCCGTGCAGAACCGTTTTTTAGCGTCCCCACCAGTAGATGCTGACGAACAGGAACAGCCATACCACGTCGACGAAATGCCAGTACCAGGCGGCGGCTTCGAACCCGAAGTGGTGATCTGCGGTAAAGTGCCCCGCGCGCCCCCGGAGATAGCAGACGATCAGGAAAATCGTCCCGACCAGAACGTGGAACCCGTGAAAACCGGTCGCCATGTAGAAGGTCGACGGATAGATGCCGTCGCTGAATCCGAACGCCGCGTGGCTGTATTCGTAGGCCTGCACACAGGTAAAGCAGACGCCGAGGAAGATCGTCAGCGCGAGCCCCTGCAGGAAATGGGTACGGTTGCCTTCGCGCAACGCGTGATGCGCCCAGGTCACCGTGATACCCGACATCAGCAGGATCAGCGTGTTCAGGAACGGCAGGTCCCAGGTATCGAAAGTCTGGATGCCGGGCGGCGGCCATGTGCCTTCGATCTGTTCGGTCGGGAACAGGGCAGCGTTGAAATAGGCCCAGAACCAGGCGACGAAGAACATTACCTCGGAAGCGATGAACAGCGCCATGCCGTAGCGCATGCCGACCTGAACGACCGGATTGTGATACCCGCCGAACTCGGCTTCCTTGATCACTTCCCAGAACCAGCCTGCCATCGTCCCGAGGACGGCAACCAGGCCGAGGATCAGCACCCAACTGACATCGCCGTGCATGTAAAGCACGGCGCCGATCGCCATAACGAAGGCCGACATGGATCCGATGAACGGCCACGGGCTGGGGTCGACAAGATGATAGGGGTGCTTGTGACCGTGATAATCGTGTTCTGCGGCGCTGGCGCCTGAATCTGCGGGCGGGACCATGTTTTAGCGCTCCGTTGTTTAACCGTCGGTTTTAATGGAAGCGTCTGCCGCCCGCGCCGTGCGGTCGGGGTCAGCCTCCGTCTGGAAGAAGGTGTAGGAAAGCGTAATTTCCGTAACGTCGTTCAGGTTGGGATCGTCGGCGATCGCCGGATCCACGAAAAAGGAGACCGGCATATCGACTTCGCCGCCGGCTTCCAGCCGCTGCTCGGTAAAGCAGAAGCACTCGATCTTGTTGAAATACTGGCCTGCCTTCAGCGGCGTGACGTTGAACGTCGCCGTGCCGACGACCGCACGATCGGACGTGTTGCGCGCGCGATAGAACGCCAGCGCGTTCTCGCCGACCCGGACCTCGACCCTGTCCTGCACCGCCGCGAATTTCCACGGCAGCTTCCTGTCGACGTCGGCGTTGAAACGGATCGTCATCTTGCGATCGAGAATCTTGTCGGGAGCGACTTCGGCCGTCTGGGTGGTGCCGCCGTAACCCGTAACCTGGCAGAATATCTCGTATAGCGGCACCGCCGCATAAGATGCGCCAACCATCCCGGCCGCGCCAATAAAGGAAATCAGCGCCAGACGCCGGTTACGGTATGCAAGGTTGCGTGCCATGTCAGCCGCTCTCCCCGCCCGACATACGGACGATGGACATCACATAGAAAAGGGCCGCCAGCGCAAAGATGACGACGGCGAGCGCTATGTTGCGCCCACGGCGTTTCTTGTGCATTTCGGATATCTGCTTCGGCATGGCCATTACCCCGCCAGCGCGCGGGCGACGAAACTGTCCGCGATCAACGCCGCAAAAAGGACCGACAGGTACAGCAGCGAATACCGGAACATCTGACACGGCGCCCGATCGGTTTCGTCGAACCAGACCTTGATCGCAAGTGCCATGAATCCAACGCCCATGACGCAGGCAAGTATGCCCCAGAAGACGCTGGCGGTACCGATCCACCAGGGAACCAACGACACCGGCAACAGCAGCGCGGTGTAAAGCAGGATCTGCCTTTTCGTCTCCAGCACACCGGACACGACGGGCAGCATCGGCACGCCCGCGTTCTCATAATCGCCCGATTTATAGAGCGCGAGCGCCCAGAAATGCGGCGGCGTCCACATGAAAATCAGGGCGAACAGAGCAATCCCTCCGAGACTGACATCGCCCGTGACGGCTGCCCAGCCGATCATCGGCGGGAAAGCGCCCGCCGCCCCACCGATCACAATATTCTGCGGGGTCCGTCGCTTGAGCCAGATGGTGTACACGAAAACATAGAACCCGATGGCGAGCACAAGCAGAGCTGCAGCGACGTAATTCACGCCAAGCGCCATCACCATCACCGACCCGCCTGCAAGGACAACGCCGTACTCAAGGGCCGTTTCCGGTTCCATCCGGCCAGCCGGCAACGGACGGCCCTTGGTGCGTTCCATCCGGGCATCGAGATCCCGCTCGTACCACATGTTGATGGCGCCGGAAGCGCCCGTCGCAACCGCGATGCAGAGTACGGCGATGGCCGCCATGACGGGATGGATGCTGCCCGGCGCGACGATGACGCCGGCAAAGCCCGTGAACACGACCAGCGACATCACGCGCGGCTTCAGCAGCGCGATGAAATCCCACAATGCCGCTTCTCGCGGCAGCGGGACGTCGGACAGGCCTGAGGTCGCGTTGATGGGTTGGTCGGTCATGTCAAACCCTAGTGAGCCCCCTCGTCCTTGATCTCTGGCAGTTCGTCGAAAGAATGGAAAGCCGGCGGAGACGGCAGGGTCCATTCGAGCGTCGTTGCGCCCTCCCCCCAGGGATTTTCACCAACCCGCTCTCTCGAAGCGAACCCGCGCCAGACTGCATAGAGGAAGATTAACACCCCGAAGGCGCTGAGATACGAACCGTAGGATGCAATCTCGTTCCAACCGGCATAGGCATCGGGATAATCAGGAATACGACGCGGCATGCCCGACAAGCCGGCGAAATGCATCGGGAAGAATGTCAAATTGACGCCGACGAAGGTAACCCAAAAATGTATTTTTCCCCAGAATTCCGGGATCATACGTCCAGTCATTTTTGGAAACCAGTAATAGAACCCAGCGAAGATCGCGAACACGGCGCCCAGAGACAAAACATAGTGGAAATGTGCCACCACGTAGTAGGTATCGTGCAACGAATGGTCGATTCCCGCATTAGCCAGCACGACGCCCGTCACGCCGCCGACAGTGAAGAGAAAGATAAAACCGATCGACCAGATCATCGGCGTCGTGAAGCGCACCGATCCTCCCCACATCGTGGCAATCCAGCTGAAGATTTTGATGCCCGTAGGCACCGCGATCACCATCGTCGCCGCCGTGAAATAGGCCTTTGTATCGACGCTCATACCTACCGTGAACATGTGATGCGCCCAAACGATGAAGCCGACCACGCCGATCGCGACCATTGCGTAGGCCATGCCAAGATAGCCGAAGACCGGCTTACGGGAGAACGTTGACACGATCTGACTGATAATGCCGAAGCCGGGCAGGATCAGAATGTAAACTTCCGGATGCCCGAAGAACCAGAACAGGTGCTGGAACAAGACCGGATCACCGCCGCCGGCGGCGTCGAAGAACGCAGTACCGAAGTTGCGGTCAGTCAAAAGCATAGTGATGGCACCTGCCAAAACCGGCAGAGAAAGCAGCAGCAGAAACGCCGTTACCAAAATCGACCATACGAACAGCGGCATTTTGTGCAGCGTCATGCCAGGTGCACGCATATTGAAAATTGTAGTGATAAAGTTGGCCGCGCCCAAAATGGAAGACGCGCCGGCGATATGCAAAGCGAAGATCGCGAGATCGACCGCTGGACCCGGCTGTCCGGTCGTTGATGATAACGGCGGATAGATCGTCCACCCACCCCCGACACCCTCGCCGCCGGGCGGACCCGCCACGAACGGCGAAACCAGCAACAGCAGAAAGGCCGGGACCAACAGCCAGAAGCTGATGTTGTTCATCCGCGGAAACGCCATGTCCGGCGCGCCGATCATCAGCGGCACGATCCAGTTGCCGAAGCCGCCGATCATGGCTGGCATGACCATGAAGAAAATCATAATCAAGCCATGGGCCGTGACTAGCACATTGTACATATGATAGTCGCCACCAAGAACCCCATCTCCAGGCGCCTGGAGCTCAGCCCTGAAGACGATCGACATAGCACCGCCTATAACCCCAGCCACGACGGCAAAAATAAGGTACATCGTGCCGATGTCTTTGTGATTAGTGGAATATACGTATCTCCGCCAACCGGTCGGATCGGCATGATGATCGTGGGTTGCGTGTGCGTCTGACATGATTTTTCCCTCGACCCCTATTTCGTTTCATTTTGCGCGTATTTGCGCAGCGCCGGCGTATCATTGGCCGCGAACTCTTTCCTGGCCTTTTCGACCCAAGTGTCAAATTTCTTTTTCGAAACCACCTCTACCGTAATGGGCATAAAGCCGTGACGGGTCCCACAGAGCTCCGAGCATTGGCCGTAATAGACCCCTTCGTTCTTCACCGGTCCGAACCAGATCTCGTTGAGCCTTCCCGGCACCGCGTCAATTTTCCTGCCGAATGCGGGGACTGTCCATGAGTGGAGCACGTCCGCTGCCGTTACCTGTACCCTGACTATGGAATCAACGGGGACCACGACGCGGTTGTCGGTTTCGAGCAGCCGCAACTGGCCCTGTTTCAGATCCGCATTAGCAATCATATTCGCATCGAATGAGAAATTCCCGTGATCAACGTATTCGTAATTCCAGTACCATTGATGACCCGTCGCTTTGATCGTCATATCCACCTTCGGGATCACGTCAGATTTATATAGCAATTTAAAGGATGGCACCGCGATCGCGACCAGGATCACAACAGGGATCACGGTCCAAAGCACCTCGATCGTCGTGTTGTGGGTGGTCTGGCTTGGATTGGGGTTGGCCTTCTCGTTGAACCTGAATATCACAATTGCGAGAAGCACCAGCACGAACAGAGTGATCACCGTGATGATGACAAGCAGCAGGTCGTGGAAGCTGGTGATCTGCTCCATCAGCGGCGTCGCCGCCTCCTGAAAATTCAGTTGCCAGGGTTCCGGTTGCGCGGCGGCGGCGAGCCCCGGCATCGCGAGCGTTCCGAGCAGCGCAAGGAAACGGAAGAGTCTGACTGCAATGGGCATTATGTGAGGTCCGTTCTGGTGAGGTCGGGCGTACATATCGAATTCCTGAGTAGCCTGCCGAAATAACAGGCGTATTGTCGGTAGCCATCCGGAAATGGAAACCTGACAACGATTGAAAATACCTCATTGCGGACGCTTTTAACAAGCCGCGCGCATTGTCGCAGACGACCGAATCCCCTTGCCCGTCAAAGGGATAACGGCGGCAAAACCGCCTGTTTCGGGGGGCTTGGGACCCCCGCCCCATGCTCGCAAGGGAGTTCGCGACGTAATGTCGCATATTTTCGGCGGATTTCCGCCGTTTTGCACCGAACAAGGAAAAGGATGACGTCACGCGCCGAACATTCCATATTGACCATGAAACCGACAGCGAAAGACAGGCATGAGCGACATTAACTCCACCGACGAACTTTTTTTCGAACGCACCGGCATGGACCGTGGCCGAATCGACACCATCGTCTCGGAGTCGCTGGACAGCGCCGACGACGGCGAGCTGTTTCTCGAATATTGCCAGTCGGAAGGACTTTCGTTTGACGACGGCCGACTGAAAAGCGCTTCTTTCGATACCACTCAGGGCTTCGGACTGCGCAGCGTTTCCGGCGAGGTCACGGGATACGCGCATGCGTCCGAATTGTCGGAGGCCGCCATTGCCCGCGCCGGAGAGACTGTCCGTGCTGTACGGGCCGGACACGGCGGGACATCGGACGTCACGCCGCAGGCAACCAACGCCAGTCTGTATACCGATACCAACCCGCTCGGCGAGTTCGATTTCGCGGCCAAGGTCAAACTGCTGGAAGACATGAACGATTACGCTCGGTCGCTGGATGACAGCGTCGCGCAGTTCTCGGCGTCGATTTCCGGAGAATGGCAGGCGGTGCAGATCGTCCGCGCAGACGGCGAACGCCGCGGCGACATCCGCCCGCTCGTGCGCGTCAACGTCTCGGTCGTCTGCGCCGATGGCGACCGCATGGAAGCCGGCAGCCACGGTGCCGGCGGCCGCACCGGCTATGCCGCCTATATCGAACCCGATGCGTGGCAGGCGCAGATCGACGAAGCATTCCGCCAGGCGCAGGTGAACCTGAATTCGGTCCCCGCCCCGGCCGGCGAGATGGACGTGGTGCTCGGCCCCGGCTGGCCCGGCATTCTGCTGCACGAAGCCATCGGCCACGGGCTGGAAGGCGATTTCAACCGCAAGAAGACCAGCGCCTTCGCCGGGCTGATGGGCGAACGCATCGCGTCGCCCGGCGTCACCGTGGTGGACGACGGCACCATCGCCGACCGGCGCGGTTCGCTGTCGATCGACGACGAAGGCACGCCGACCTCGAACACGGTGCTGATCGAGGACGGAATCCTGACCGGTTACATGCAGGACCGGCTGAACGCCCGGCTGATGGGGGTCGCGCCCACCGGCAACGGACGGCGCGAAAGCTTCGCTCACGCCCCGATGCCGCGCATGACCAACACCTATATGCATGCGGGCGATCACGATCCGGAAGAAATTCTCGGATCTGTCAGGAACGGCCTGTACGCCGTGAACTTCGGCGGCGGCCAGGTCGACATCACGTCGGGCAAGTTCGTGTTCTCGGCGTCGGAGGCCTATCTGATCGAGGACGGCAAGATCGGCGCGCCGGTAAAGGGCGCGACGATCATCGGCAACGGCCCGAACGTGCTGACACGCGTGAAGATGATCGGCAACGACATGAAACTCGATCCCGGCGTCGGCACCTGCGGCAAGGACGGCCAGGGCGTGCCGGTGGGCGTCGGGCAGCCGACGCTTATGGTGGAAAACCTGACAATCGGCGGCACGGCAGCTTAGTCAGTCCTGCTTTCGGGCCGGCGCCGCCCCGCGCCAGCGGAAAACGAGCTAAAACCGCCTTCCCTTCATCCGGTCGATTTCGTCCGGCGACAGACGGCCATCGCGGTTTCGGTCGGCGGCGCGAAACCGGGAATCAAAACGTTGTCCGCGGTGGACGTAGAACTCCGCGCCGCGCCGGCCGGCATGCCGCAGCCCCCGTCGCGCGCGCATGTTTTCGTCGCGCGACACGAACCCGTTTCGGTTCTGATCCAGACCAGGCATCACGGATTCCGACAGACCCGGCGGTTCTTCCTGCGGCACCGTCTCGCCGGTGATGTCGAGCTTCGGCTGCGGCGGCAGGCCGAGCCGTTTGAGACCTTCGTTGATGCGCTTGTCGATTGGGTTTTCGATTTTCGGCAGACCCTGCCTAAAGAACCTGTCGGCGTTCTTCTCCCAGGGAAAAGGCGCCGGCTACTGCTGGGCGGATGCGGGGGCGACGGACCAGCCTATCGCCGCCGCAATGAGCAGCGCGAGGGGCTTAATAGGCGATTTCCCTGTAGATCGGATCGACACTGTTCTGCCACTCCGTCTCATATAGCGTGAGCAATTCCTCGGCCGCAGCGTAACCGCGTTCCGCGATTTCCCGCAAGGTGGCGAGGAACCCGGCCTCGTCGTCGCCGCTTTTATCCAGGATGGCGCGGCGCCTGAGACCTGTTTCCGCGATGTCGAGCACCTGCAGCGCGATATCCTGCATAGTGCCGCCGCGAAATTTCGTCCGCAGCCCGTGTCTCGGCACCTCGGCGCGCAGATACGTATGTTC
>Ga0181569_10000249_pt1 | contig 41322 bp, 39 predicted proteins | sample 101ome_19_FD_132452 | JGI IMG/M metagenome (GOLD analysis project Ga0181569, IMG submission 132452) | Coastal salt marsh microbial communities from the Groves Creek Marsh, Skidaway Island, Georgia - 101405AT metaG (megahit assembly) | ecosystem: Environmental > Aquatic > Marine > Intertidal...
ATTAGTGATAAAGCTGTAACAATCCAGAAATAATTTGTCGTTTGTTCTTTAACCAAAAAAACAATTGATGTTATTATTAAAATTCCTATCAAAAGATTTAAAAAATGCTGTCCTTTAAAAGTAATCGGTGAACCTGTCATCAAACCTTGTAGCTTTAGAAAAGCTATACAAGAACCTGTAAAAGTGATTGCGCCAATTGAAACACCTATGGACATTTCAATTAACGATGCTGTCTTGATTGAATTAAACTCACCAATACCAAAAGCAGATGGATTATAAAATGCTGCTACAGCTATTAATACTGCCGCCAAACCACCTAAACTATGAAATCCAGCTACTAGTTGAGGCATAGCAGTCATGGCTATTCTTGCTGCAATAAAACCGCCTATTAAAGCACCAAGTAATAAAGGTATAATGATAAATTCAATATTTGATAACAAAACTTCAAAACTTTGAAGACCTAAAAGAGTTGATCCAATCGCTATAAACATTCCTGTCATGCCGTAAATATTTCCAGTTCTTGATGTCTCAGGTGATGACAAGCCTCGTAAAGATAAAATAAAAAATATACCTGAAATTAAGTATAAAGAAGCTACAATATTTACAGATAACATTTATTTCTTCTTTCCCTTTTTATACATTGCAAGCATTCTCATCGTAACAAGAAAACCTCCAAAAATGTTTATTGCTGCTAAAAAAACTGCAATTGCACCAACGTATAATGCTAATTGACTAGAATCTGAATTTGAAACTGCAACTGCTATAAGTGCTCCAACAATAATGACTGACGAAATAGCATTGGTAACTGACATTAATGGAGTATGCAAAGCAGGTGTAACGCTCCAAACAACATAATAACCAACAAAAATTGAAAGTATAAAAATAGCTAATCTAAAAATAAAAGGGTCTATTGTTTCCATAATTTATATTGTTACTCCTTTAATAATTTCATCATCATTATTAATTTTAATAGACTTAGATTCTTTATCTATTAATAAAGATAAAAAATTAATTATATTTTTTGCTAGTAGTCCAGACGCAGAATATGCTGTTCTTGATGCATAATTTGAATAACCAATAATTTTAACACCATTTTTTTCTATTACTTTGTCTCTCTCAGAAAATGCAACATTTCCACCTTGTGATGTAGCAAGATCACAAATAATTGAGCCAGGTTTCATTGATAAAACCATTTCCTCGTTAATAATTAAAGGAGCTTTTTTTCCTGGAATTAAAGCAGTAGTAATTACAACATCTTGATTCTTTACAGTAAGCTTCATAAGCTCTTCTTGCTTCTTCTTAAACTCTTCTGTCGCTTCTTTTGCATACCCACCCTCTGTTTCTAATGTATCTTCACCTTCTACAAAAACAAACTTGGCACCCAAACTTTCGACTTGTTCTTTTGATGCTAATCTAACATCGGTTGCAGATACCACGGCTCCTAATCTTTTTGCAGTTGCTATGGCTTGAAGTCCTGCAACACCCGCACCAATAATAAAATATTTAGCTGGAGTTATAGTCCCTGCAGCAGTCATCATCATTGGTAACGCTTTGCTAAATTCATATGCAGTATCAATCACGGCTTTATAACCAGCAAGATTAGATTGGGAAGATAATACATCCATTGCTTGAGCACGTGTAATCCTTGGTAAATAATTTAAACCAAAAATTTTTAATTTTTTATTTTCCTTTATTTTTATAATATCATTATTTTCTTTATCAAAAAAAGCGGTAATAATGATCGCTTCATTTTTAAAGTTATAAGACTCAAGGTTTTTTCCTGAAATTTTTATAGCAATATCAGATAAAGAAGCTATTTCAGATTTTGATTTTATGTTTGCTCCGATATTAGAGTACGCATTATCATTTATGTTTAGCTTTTTTGAATAATTTTCTTCGATAAATACTTCAAAACCCAATTTAATGATTGAAGATACATGCTCTGGTAGCAACATTGAGCGTGTTTCAAATTCATCTTCTTCTTTTAAAAAACTTATAATCATAATTTTGAATTAAATTATTTGTCTTACAGATACAAGTTAAAGATATTTAAAATAATAATATTATAATAGCATTTAAACTAAGAAAACTGCCATTAAGACCAAAATTAAAACTATCAATGCACCAGCTATAGTCGCAAATTTCGTAAATCCATCCCAAGTATCTTTTTGATCTTTAATATCCATTATCCTTGTCTAGACTTCATCCTAGGATTTTTTTTATTAATGACGTAAAGCTTACCTTTTCGCTTTACAAGCTTATTATTCAAATCTCTTTTTTTTAAAGACTTTAATGAACTTACAACTTTCATAATGCGCGATTAAATATATAAAAAAAAATAGTTTGTAAAGAGGTCATTATTTTATAAATTGCTTAATATAATCAGATAGTTTTATTTGACCAAACCTCTTGTGAACCTTATTTGACAAGCTCATTTTAGTTAAAGCTGACGCATATCTTTCTCCAGGCCGCTTAGGTAAATATTTTATTTCACCTCCAAACATTTTAGCAACTTGTTTAATAGAAAATAACTCTTTTGAAGATATACTATAGTGCAAGTTTTTATTTTTTTTCCATGCTTCTATACAAACTTTAATAGTATCGTCAATATGTGTAAATCTTCTTGTTTGAGATCCTGGTTTTACAACAGTTAGTGACTTTCCTCTTAAGAACTGATCTTCAAAAATTCCTATTACGGTAGCCATGTCTCCTTTACAAATTTGTTTTTTACCATAAACATTATAAAAATATATAACCTCATATTTAAAATTAAACCATTTTTTTAAATTTTCTAAAAGCTCTAAATTTTTTGCTTTTGTAAATGCATATGGAGATAGGTTTTTATCTTTTCCATCATTTCCTAAACTTGCCGAAGTCGCAGAATAAATTAGTTTTATTTTATTATCTAAACAAAACTTAAATACACTTCTCGTACCAATCGAATTAGATTTAAAACACTGGTCAAATTTTTTAAAACTTTGGTAAATTCTCGCAAATTCACCAAAATGAAAAACTGAATGAATTTTTTTTCTAATTTTAAAGAGTTTTTTCTCTATCCCTGATGTGTCACAATTTAAATATAATATTCTTTTATCGCTAATATGATTTTTTTTTGAACCACTTGAGTAATTATCAACGCTAATAATTTTAAATTTTTTAAATTTTAATAAATGCTCAATAAGATTCGAGCCAACGAAACCGGCACCACCAGTAACAATAATATGATTTTTTTTCATGATTATAAAGCCTGGCAACGACCTACTCTCCCATACCTTAAGGCAAAGTACCATCGGCGCAGAAAGGCTTGACTTCCGAGTTCGAAATGGATCGGGTATTACCCTTTCGCAATAATTACCAGGCGAGTGTCTTATATATATAGATAAAATTAAGTAAAGACTAATAAACTATTAATTGCATTTATTTTTTTGCATCTATAATAATCACTTAGCAGATGAAAAAAAAAATAGCTCTTATTACTGGTGTTTCTGGACAAGATGGTTCTTATTTGGCCGAGTTATTATTAAAAAAAAATTACAAAGTCATTGGTGCTGATCGTAGATCTGCCAGATCAGATATGTGGAGATTAAAAAGACTCAATATTCACAATAAGATCACAATTGAAGAAATGGAATTATCTGAAGTTTATGAAATATCTAGATTATTAAAAAAATATAAATTTGATGAAATTTATAATTTAGCAGCTCAATCTTTTGTCAAATCATCCTTTAGTAGTCCAATTAATACAAGCAACACAACAGGGCTTGGGGTACTTAGAATGCTAGAAGCAATTAGAGAAATAAGCCCTAAAACTAAATTTTACCAAGCATCTTCTTCAGAAATGTTTGGTGATGTACTTGAAAAAAAACAAAGTGAAACTACTCCATTTAATCCGAGAAGTCCTTATGCAGTATCTAAACTTTTTGGACATTTTATCACAAAAAATTATAGAGAATCTTATAATATCTTTGCTGTTTCTGGAATATTATTTAATCATGAATCTCCTCTCAGAGGAGAAGAATTTGTTACAAGAAAAATTACAAAAGGCCTTATAAAAATTTTACAAGGCGATCTTAAATACTTAGAACTTGGAAATCTTTACTCGAAGAGAGATTGGGGATACGCAAAAGAATATGTGGTGGCAATGTGGAAAATGCTTCAACAAAAAAAACCACAAGATTATGTTATTTCAACCGGGGAAGCTTATACAATTAAGCAATTTATTAATGAAGCAATTAAGATTTTAAAAATTAAAGCTAAATGGACTGGCAAGGGTTTAAATGAAAAGTTAGTAGATAATAAAAACAAAACAATTATCAAAATTAATAAAAAATACTTTCGACCTGCTGAAGTAGATTTATTAATTGGAAATAGCACAAAAGCAAAAAAAGAATTGAAGTGGATTCCTCAAATAAAGTTTAAAAAACTAGTAAAAATAATGTTAGAGGAAGAAATAAAGTATTATAGATAATATTTATTTATATGTTCGGTAATTTTTAATAAAATCTTTAATTGTTTCTTTGATGCCTTCTTCAATATCTGTTCTGGATACCCATCCTAGCTTTTTAGCTAAAGAGCAATCTAGTATTTTCCTTGGTGTACCTACAAGTTTTGGATTTATAAATTTAATTTTAAGATTTACACCCAATATATTCATAATTATTTTTGCATATTTCAAAATTGTAAACTCCTTTTGTGATCCAATATTTATTATATGATTTTTGTTTAAAAATTTATTTTTAAACAAAAAATAAATTGTTGCGTCGGCTAAATCATCAACATAAATTATTTCTCTTTTAGTTTTTCCATTTCCCCACAGTTCTAAAAAATTTATATTTTTTAATTTAGCTTCATATATTTTCCTAATTAGAGCTGGTAAAAAATGTGATGATTGCAAATCATAATTATCATTTGGACCATATGTATTACATGGCATTAAGCTTAAAAAATTAGTCTTATACTGATAATTGTAATATTCACACATTTTTACACCAGCAATCTTAGCAATTGCATAAGCTTCATTTGTTTTTTCTAACTCTGATTTTAATAAATATTTTTCTTTAATAGGTTGTTTTGAAAATTTTGGATAAATGCAACTTGAGCCAAGAAAAACCAGACCTTTTACTTTATACAAATAAGATGCGTGAATGAGATTGTTTTGGATTTGCAAATTATCATAAATAAATTCCGCACCATGTTCATTATTTGCTTTTATGCCTCCAACTTTGGCTGCAGCAATGATGACATGAGTAGGTTTTTCTTTTTTAAAAAAACTAAGAACTTTTTTTTGATCTCTTAAATCTAATTTTTTTTTGTTAACTATTATTATTTTTTTATATTTTTTCTCTTTTAATTTTTTTAAAATTGCTGAGCCAACTAATCCATTATGTCCAGCCAGGAATATTTTACAATTTTTTTTGTTTTTCATTAATTCTTAGCTATATTATTTTATTTATTTAATTTAAATTTAATTATTGTTAAAACTGCAATAATAGCATCAATAAACTTTATTTTTTTTCCCTCTTCAACTGTTCTACCGCTATAATTTACTGGAACTTCAATAATTTTTTCATTTAAATTTGAAAGTTTTGTTGTTAGCTCTGGACAAAATGAGAAATCATTATGGGATAACTCAATTTTATTAAATAACTTTGAGCTGATAACTTTATAACATGTATGGGCATCTGTAAGTCTTTGATTGTTAATTAAATTTGAGAAAATAGTTAATAAATGATTAGCAAATATCCTAAACAATGAAATAAAGTTTTCATTTTTATATCTATTTTTTCCCAAAACCCTAGATCCATATACAACATTTGTTTTTCCATTAATAATTGGTTCAATTAAATTTTTATAGCTACTTGGGTCATACTCTAGATCAGCATCTTGTATTAAAGTAATATTGCCAGTGATATGTTCCTTTGCGGTCTTGATACATCCGCCTTTTCCCAAATTTTTTTCATGTTCTAAATAAATAAATTCACTAACGAATTTAAAATTTTTAATTATTTTTTTTGAACTGTCTGACGATGCATCATTAACAATTATTATTTGTTTTAATATCTCTTTTTGATTTTCAACGCGATTTAGAATTTCTTCAAGTGTTTCTTGTTCATTAAAAACAGGTATGATAATAGATAATTTCATATGGTATCTCTTATAATATCCTCTTTTATTACTAATTTCATTTTTTTACAAAGTGGAAAGGTATACAATAAACTAATTAATAAAGATGAAGAAGATGAATGTATATTTCTTTATGGCGCTATCTTTATTTCTTTCCTGAGTCTTTTAATAAATTTTTTTTTACCACTAAATTTTACTGTAAACACAATAGTATATATAATTATATTCTTATTATCATTCTATTTGAAGCTATTTTTAAATAAAAAAGATTTTTTTTATTTAATTATAATTTCAATTATTTCTATAAGTTTAGTTTTATTTGACACGGTGTATAGACCAGATGCTGGTCTTTATCATATTCCATACATAAAAATTATAAATTCTGAAAAAATAATTTTTGGACTGTCTAATCTACATTCGAGATTTGGTCATATTTCTATAATGCAATATTTATCTGCAATAAATAATAACTTAATTTTTAATAATGGAATTTCAATAGCACTTGGGTCTTTCTGTAGTTTTTTTATAATTTTTTTTATGAGGAGAGTTTATAGTATTAAAAATAAAAAAATTAATATTTCCGATATTTTTGCAATATTCGTATTGGTATATATCATGTATAAAGTAATTAGATTTGGGGAATATGGAAATGATGCACCAGCACATTTAATTTCTTTTTTTATAATTTTTAAATTATTAGAAAAACAAAGAATTAATTTTAATAAATTTAAAAATTTATATTTAATATCAATTTTCGCATTTTTAATAAAATTTTCTAAAATATTTTTACTTATATTCCCAGCTATTTTATTTTTTAAAAATAAATATAAATTTAAACCAACTGTAATAAGTCTACCCACAATTTTTTTAGTTTTATGGATGTTAAAAAATATAATAACAACCTCATGTATTATTTATCCTATTAAAAATACATGTATTCAAAGTGGTTGGTTAAATAATTATCAAATTGAAAAGGCGAGTTTAGAAGCAGAAGCTTGGTCGAAAGATTGGCCAAATAGAATTGATAGAAATATTTCTATGAAAAAATATATTTCGGAATTCAATTGGTTACAAAGTTGGCTTAAAACTCACTTTGTAATTTTCATTAAATTATTAATACCCTATATATTTGTTTGTTTGATATTAATTATGTATTTAAAAAATTTTAAGGGCGTAAATTTAGTAAACAAAGAAAATAAATTTAATATTAAAATGATAGCCTTTGTTTCTTTAATTAGTACATCTTTTTTTTTAATAAAATATCCGATATATAGATATGGTTACTCTGAGTTAATAACATTAATTATTATTTTTTTAATGACTTTAAATCCAAGATACTCAACAAAGAATATAAAAAAAATATCAAAAAATTTATTTATACTATTTTTACTAATCTTTTCTATTAAACAGACTGAAAAATATATTAATTATTATAACCAAAGACCAGCTAACCCACAAATTATGTATAATGATGTAAAATTTATAAATTATAATTTTAAAAAAATATATGTTAATGCAAAAGAATTTATTTATGTTTCTAAGAATGTAGAGTGTAAATATAACTATAACCTATGTACTCCATACAAACCCAACAAAATAGATATTAAAAATTATTATTCTTATAAATTTATAGTTAAAAAATAACAAAATCGTATAATTTAATCAAAACTTAAAAAAATTAAAAATTTAATTCTGTGAAAAACTTACTAAAAAAAATTTTATTTTGTATTTTATATTTTAAATACATAAATTTTAGATATTATTTTAAAACTATTTTTCTAGGATCTAATTATGGTGGATGGGCAATCTATAATAATATTAATCTATATAGATCAACAGTTATTTCTGCAGGTCTAGGTGAGGATGCATCATTTGATCTAGAATTATCATCAAAATACAATTGTAAAATATTATTTATAGATCCAACTCCAAGATCTATTACTCATTATTATAATATTAAAAAAAATATTAATAAAAAAAGAAAGATTAATTACCCTAAAAATACTGGTAATATGCCTATCGAGTCCTATGATTTATCAAAAATTAAAAAAAGTAATTTGTTAATAGCTAAATATGCATTGTGGAAAAGTAATAAAAAAAAATTAAAGTTTTATATGCCTGATAATAATACAAATGTATCGCATAGCTTAATATATAAGCGAAGTAAGTATTTTATAAATGTAGTATCGATATCCCTTAAAAAAATAATTGAAAGGTATAAAATAAAAAAAATTGAATTATTAAAAATGGATATTGAGGGATCTGAAAATATTGTTATTAAAAATATGATTAAAGATAGAATATTCCCAAATCAAATATTAATTGAAATAGAAGATTTGCATAAAATTAATTTAATAAATTTAAAAAAATTTAATAAACTTAATAATTTATTAATAAAAAATGGATATATACAATTATATACAAAAATGGATTTTCCAAATTTATTATATGTAAAAAACTTGTAAATTATAAAGGTATGCTTGAAAATATAACTAAACTAATTTTATTTAATATATTCTTAATTTTTTTCTTAAAAAAAATCTCATTTAAATTTAAACTTTTAGATATTCCAGATAATAGAAAAAAACATCTCAACCCAACACCTTATACTGGTGGATTGCTAATCTCATTATCATACTTTTTTTTATTAGTTTTCTATGATTTAAATAACAATTATCTGGAAGATATTATAATATGTTGCATTATCATTTCTTTTTTAGGTTTTTTAGATGATAAAGTAAAATTAACTCCTGGACTAAAAATTTTATTTCAACTAGTGCCTGTTGTCCTTATTGTAATGAATGGTTTGATTTTAAATACAATTGGAGAATACAAATATCTTAAAATAAATTTTGGATCATATTCATTAATTTTCACTATTTTATGTTATTTACTAATTATTAATGCAAAAAATTATATTGATGGCTTAGATGGACTTGCCACATCTCTATTTTTAAATTCTTTAATTATACTAAGCATATATTCAAATATAAATAATATATTTAGTTTAAATTATTTTTTATTACTTTTAACTATACCAGTAGTTATATTTTTATTTTTAAATCTTCAAAATAATAGCTTTAAATTTTTTTTAGGTGATGGCGGTAGTAACTTACTTGGTCTATTATTGGGTTCAATATGTGTATATTTATTTAAATTTGAAAATCTTCACCCTGCATTAATTGTCTGGTCACTTACTGTTGTAATCTATGATTTTTTATCAACCTGTATATTTAGAATTTTTAAGAATAAAAAAAATTTGTTTAAAGCTGGTACTGACCATATTCACTATGAATTAGGGAAATTAAAAAATATAAAACATAATTTTATTAAAATAATTTTAATTTTAAATATACTAAATTTTACTTTAGGTCTCATTGGTTTGCTTATTTTTTACAAAATAAATGCAGATGTTTCATTATTGGTTTATATTTTAACATTCCCAATTTATTTTTATTTAAGAATAATTTTAAAGAAAAAAATTAAATGAAAATAAGTGTGATTATACCCTGTTTTAATGAAAAAAATACAGCTGAAAAAATACTAAATAAAGTAATTGAGCAAAAAAAAAAATTTAATATTGAAATAATTGTAATTGACGATTTTTCAAACGATGGAACAATAGAAATTTTGAAAAAAAAATTCAATGAAAAAATTGATATTTTAATGTTCAATGAAAAAAATTTCGGCAAAGGATATTGTATTAGAAAAGGTTTAAAATTTGCTACAGGGCAAATAATTTTGATCCAGGATGCTGATTTAGAATATAATCCGGAAGAATATAAAAATCTTTTAAATCCTTTTTTTATATATGATGCAGATGTTGTGTATGGTAGTAGGTTTAAATCTAGTGTCGAAAATAGAGTTCTTTATTTCTGGCACTCTATAGGTAATAAATTTTTAACTTTTTTATCAAACTTATTTACAAATTTAAATTTAACTGACATGGAAACTTGTTATAAAATTTTTAAATCAGAGATTATTAAATCATTAGTTTTAAAAGAAAATAGATTTGGTTTTGAACCTGAAGTTACAGCTAAAATTGCAAAAAAAAAGGATATTAAAATATTCGAAGTTGGCATTAGTTATCATGGTAGAACTTATGATGAAGGAAAAAAAATTAATTGGAAAGATGGTTTTATAGCTTTATTTTGTATATTTAAATATAATATCTTGAAATAACAATCTGCTTTAATCGATTAATAAATTTATATACAAAAAAATAAATAATTTTAAATAAATTAAGATTAATTTTCAAAAATTTTAAAATTTCTAAATTTTGAAAGTAAATATTTTTTAAACTTCTATTTGAAGTTCCTCCCAATCTCATTTTTACAAAAAAATAATTAACATATATATTACGTAATTTATATTTTATTAAATAATTATACATAAGTTCAACATCTGCAGGATTTCCTAGATTATTTTTATATAAGCCATATGATAAATATGTTTTTCTTTTAACAAAAAAAGAAAGGTGCGGCGGTGATAAACCTTGTAAAAAATCTTTTTTATTAAAATTTTTTCCAATCCAAGTTCTTGCAATTTTTTTTATATTATTTTTTTTTACATAAAATAAATTACCATGAACAATATTAATCATTTTATTTGAAAATTTTTTAGCCACAATATCTAATACTTTATTATCATTATAAAAATCGTTAGAGTGAAGTATAGATATTATATCTCCAGAACATAATTTTATTCCTTTGTTAATAGCATCATAAATACCTTTGTCCTTAGAAGAAAAAATTTTAATATTATATGCTTGAAATCTCCTAACAATTTGTAACGTTCTATCTTTTGATTTATTATCAATAATAATAATCTCCCAGTTTTTATAGGTCTGGTTTATAATCGATTTTAAAGTACATTTGATTGTTTTTTCACTATTAAAGCAAGCAATAACTATTGAAAATTTTTTTTTCATATTAAACTGTTATCATCTAAAATTAATTTTTTTCTTAAAATTAAAAACTGTAATTAATAAGGATAAAAAATACCAGAATTGAAAAGCAAAAAATGTAGAAAATAAAGAGCCAGTTGGCCTTGGTAAAAATAAAAATATAATAATTAAAAAAAGTATAGGATATAATTGGATAAATTTTTTATCAAAAATTGGTTTTAATTTTAAAATGAAAAAACTAATTAATGAAAAAAAACCAATTATACCTGTATCAATCAATACCTCTAATAAAAAATTATGTGGATGCGTAGAGCATGCATTATATTTTTTTGTATTTAAAAAAACATACTCTTTGCAATTTAACCTAAATGACTTAATGCCACCTCCAAAAAACATATTTTTTTTAAAAATTAAAAAACCTGCATGATAATGAAGTGACCATGGACTAGATTTAAATTTATCCAAATCAAATTTAGTGTTAGGATTAATATTTCTATTTTTATCATAAAAATTATCAAATAAAAAATATCCAGTAGATTTTAAAAATCTTTCTTGGATCTGAAATTTAATAGGATTATTAAATGAAAAAAGGGTTCCAACAAATATTATTGTAAAGACCAGCAATGATTTTTTTTTTTCGAAAGAATTTTTAAAAAATAATATTATATTAAATACGAAACATAATAGCAAAGCTGATCTTTCGCCTGTTAAAATAATTAATAATAGCAATACAAAATTTATAATTATAAAAACTTTATTATTTAAAAAAAATCTATTTATTATTAAAAAACCAACAGTACTAAGATATCCGCCCATAATTAATTCATCACCAAAAATACCAGAATACCTTGAACAAAATGTTTTATTATTAATATCATGACACATTTGACCTACATAACCAAGAATATTTTTACCATTAATAAATTGGTAAATTAAATCAGCACTTATTAGAAACAGAATAATTAAGTTTAAAACAAATAGATAATTATATTTTTTATCAAAAAATAAATTATAAAAATATAAAAAAGTAAAAGTAAAAAAAATAAATCTTATATAAAAAATTGATTTTAATATATAAGGGTTATCATTTATCATAGTGGAGATAACTAATATCATCCAAAATAAAATCAGTAAAAAATTATTTTTTTTTAATAAAAAGGAAAAATTATTTTTTAAATATAAATAAATTAAAAATAATATTGATATGATTGTTAAATGAATATTTATTATTGCAGATCTTAACAAAAAAATTAATGGCGTTAAATGTAAAAAAATTATAATGATATTTTCCAATTCAATATTATTTTTTTTTTTAAACATAGTTTTAAAAACGATCTTTACTATTTTTCTTATCAATAAATATTAAAAATAAATTACCTGTTTTTTTATTTATAAAAAAAATAATTTTTAAAAAAAAAGATAAAAAAGATTTTGCAATTTTTTTGGTTTTATTTTTTTCTAATGCACGATTAAAAACATCCAATCCATACTTAAAAATAAGATTATGTTTTTTACTTGGTTCAAAAGAACAAATCACCTTCTTTACTTCGTTCTCTGACCACCTGTATATATAATTTGGTACGCCTGTCTCCATTAAACCACCTTTTCCATTTTTAACACTTGAATGTTCAAACTCTTCAGAAAAGTTATAATTTGAAGCTAGTTTCATTATAAAATTATCATTACCCTCAATTATCAAAGTTCCAAACCTCGATACTCTAAATAACTCAAGCAACCCTTGGTGAGGTTTGCTAAGATGATGCAACGTTGCTTGAGTGATTGAATAATCAAACTCTAAGTCATTAAAATCAATATTTAATAAATCCACTCTTTTAAAATTTAATCTTTTATTTGAACTGTATTTATTTTTAAAAATTTCTAATTGAGAAATATCAAATTCTCCAAATGTGATATTGAGATAACCAAGCTCTAAATACATCTCAATTTCAAACTCGTTAGGACTCGCTACTAAAATTTTTTTGTCTTTAGGTATAAACTTTACTAAATTTGTTTTATAAAAATTCCATCTTTTTGTCATTTTATAATTTTTTGTAATTTTTTATCATTTAGTTTATAAAAAAATTTATAGCTAAATTTGTCTATAAATATAGCGTCTTTATAAGGATAGCAGTCCTTATTATTCCAGCAATACACACCTGTTTGTGGCTTGAAACCAAAAGAATTTCTTTTTTCCAAATTTACTTCTGGATATTTAATTATTCTGTTATTAAATTTTAACGAAATCAAATCTTTGAACGGAAAAAACAATATAAATAATATAACTATAAAATGATATTTATTATTTAAATTAAAATTATAATCTGAATATAATATAAAAAATATGATTACAAAAAAACTCATTAAATAACCATTTCCAAATCTAATCGCTGGAAACTTAAAAAACCATATAGAAAATATTAATAAAATTGTTAAGACAAAAAATAAATTATTTTTATTAAACAAAATTCTATTTTTACCAATTTTTAAAGATTTTATAATTAAAGCGCATATAAAAAACTTTAAAAAATAAAAAAAAATTATTATACTATTTTTCCATAGCCAAGAAATTATCCATTGATTATTATTTAAACTATCTAGACCAAGTGATTTATCCCTATACCAAGCTGCTACCCATTTTGAATTTGAGTTCGCGCCGTCTAAACTAGTCCAACTTATTAAATCTAAACAAGTATTAACTATTGGATATATTAAACAGCCAGTGTGGATTATATTTTTTAAAAAAAATACAAAGAATATAAAAATTACAAATAAAATATCATTTCTATTAAATTCTAGATTTTTAAGTGAAAGTGTTAAATAATAAAAATAAATAACTACGATTGGTAGAGTATAAATTTTCATAAAAAATGCAAAACACAGAAAAATTGATAGTGTTAAAAAAGCTTCTCTACTAATAATTTTTTTATATATAAAATTTATAGATAAAAATAAAAAAATTAAATATATAATATTTGTAGAAGTATCTACATAGCTATATTTTTGAGGTGATAATATAAAAAAACTTTTAAAACCTAGGAAGTTTAAAATTAAGTATATTGTTAAAAATATTGATAAGTTTTTATAAATTAAATTTTTTGACATTAAACATTCATAAATAAAATAAATAAATATAGAGAGAAAAATCAAATTAGAAAATAATTTTCCATTATAATAATTATACATAGAGAAAACTGCAGATAAATATTCCTGTAAAGATGCAAAGCCATAACGCGAATGGATATTTGAAAATCCAAAAACTATCTTTTCTTGTTGTATCCAATTCTGGATATTTAGATGGTATAAACCTCCATCGCTCCCAACTTGTAGCGTAAATAAATATGGCGTTAAAAAAAAATTAATTATTGTAAAATAAAATAAATTTTTTTTTATATGTAAATTTGCTTTTTTTATAAAAAAAACCTTAGTAAATATAATCAAAAAAATAATAAATAAGAAACTTCCTTTAATAGAAAATAAAAAATTTAAACAAACAATCAACAAGCCAAAGAAAAATAATCCAATAGATGGATATAAGTATAGATGTTGCTCAATAAATTTTTTTTCAAAATTAAAAAATGTTATTACCAAATACCCAAAAGAATATATAAAAAAACTTGCAATTAAATATATAGAAACATCAAGCATGCATATTATGTAAATATTAAAGTTAATGTCTCCTTTGTTTCTTATTTAAAATTTATCATTTTATTTTAAGTTTATTTCTAAAATTTTAAAAAAAATTTTTCCAATCTTTTCATTCTTGCATGTATTGAATGTTTTTTTCTAACTTTAAGGAGCCCATTTTTAGCAATTTTATTAAGTTTAGAAGAGTTAGAAGGATTTAAATAAAATTTTATTTTCTCCAAGGCATCTTTAAAATTTTTGTAAACTAAAATATCCACGTTTTTTTTAAAAAGTTGATTTAGATTTTTTTTATCATCTGTTAAGAGACATGAACCTGCGCCAGTAACTTCAAATAATCTCATATTAGATGCATCTTCAACAATATCAATATGATTATTTATTACTATTTTTGACTGACTGAATACTTTGAGCATTTTATCACCAAATATTGCACCATTATTTTTTTTTAATAAAAAAGTTATTGCAATCAAATATTCGAAAGATTCAAAAGGTCCTTTAAAAAAAAAATAATATATTGTTAACAAGAAAATCTTTTTTCTAGATGGAATATCTCCAAACCAGCAATTTATATTATATTGTTGATAAATATTATATAAAAATATTACCCTATTAAAGTGATATTTATTTGAGATACCTCCAACAAAAGTTAAATTATATTTTTTTTTAGAATTCCATAATTTTTTTTTCTCTATTCCATGCTGCAGAAAAAAAATATTTTTATTTACATTTCTATAATTCCTAAAAAATGTATTTGAATTAGTAATTATGCCATCTACTTTTTTTTGAGTTTTTTTATTTAGTGAATTTGATCCATCCCAAACAAGTATTTTTATATTATGATAATTTTTTTTTAATTTTAAGAATTTAATTAATTGAAAGCTAGTATTAAAAAAAATTATTTTTGGATCATATATTTTAATTAACTGTTTAAAGTAAATATCGTGTGAAAAATTTTGTATTTTCAATCCTTTTGATTTTAAAAAAAGTTTACAAATATTTTCATCGCCATACAAAACCGGAAAAGTTTTAAAATTTTTAAAATATTTTTTTAAATAAAATACCCAAGGGTAATTATTTTGTCTTAAGTTGGATAAAATTTTTTTGTAATTTTTTTTCTTACCTAATTTTTTTTTTTGGTAAGGATAAAGGGAATATAAATGTAAAATTCTATTATTTTGCATAAAATTTTATAATTTGTTTGCTTACATATTTAATTTGAGTTGAATTATGACCTGAGCAAATTGGTAGGGATAAAATTTTTTTTGAATGAGAATATGCATTTTGAAACAATTCTCTTTTTCTTGGTACATTAAAACAATTATTTTCTGGTAAAATTTTAGGATAATGAATTAATGTATCTATATTTTTTGACTTTAAAAATCTTTTTAATTTATTTCTTTTTTCTACTATAATAACAAACTGATGCAATACACTGTTCTTGATATCTGGTAATTTTATTTGTTTGATTGAAGATAACAATTTTAAATAAATGTTTGCTAATTTTTTTTTTTTTTTAATAATTTCCTGATAATTTTTCAATTTGTTAATTAAAAATAAAGCCTGTATATTATCCATCCTGCTATTTATTCCTATTTTTGGAAAATGAATTTTATTTAAAGAACCATTTAGACTATTTTGTTTAATATCTTTATAAATTCTAAAGTTATTAGTTATAATTGCACCAGCATCACCAATTGCACCAATATTCTTGGAAGGATAAAATGAAAATATGCCAATATCGCCAAAAGTTCCAACTGCTTTATTATTATATTTTGCAAAATGTGCCTGAGAACAATCTTCTATCAACCAAAATTTATATTTTTTTTTTAGTTCTAATATTTTTTTCATATTGCATGGTTTGCCAAAAAGATGAACAATAATTACTCCTTCAGTTTTTTTAGTGATTTTATTTTCTATTAAATCTGCATTTATACTAAAATTTTCATCAGTATCACAAAAAATAGGGACTGCTCCTGCATTTTGAATTGAGCTTGCTGTAGAAATCCAGCTATGAGCAGAGGTTATTACTTCATTTTTTTTTTTCTTTAATAAAGTTTTTACCCCAAGATATAAAGCATCTGTTCCGTTTGCTAAAGTATGACAATATTTAATATTATTTTTTTTTGCGAATTTTTTTTCAAAAATTTTATTATACTTTCCGTTTATGAAATTAGAATTTTTAAATACTTGATTTAATTTTTGTAAAAATTCTTTTTTTATTTTTTTATTCTCTTCATATAAATAATTAAACTTTACTTTCATTTGCTATTTAATAATTTATCGATTACTTTAACTGTTTCTATTGAAATATCTAAATTCTTTTTAATTACTTTTTTATTATTAAAATTATTCACGATATATTCATAAAAACTTTTATGACCAAATCCATACACTGTTGAAGGCTGATAATTTAATGAATTATAATCTTTTATTTTTTTTGCATCATTGATTTCAAATATTTCAAATCTGTTCATTGCAAAACCTCCTACTTTTATTGTTCCTTTGGTACCAAGAACGGTAATCGAGCCTTCTAAATCTGATGGTGACGTTGCATTAGTTGCTTCAAGAGTAGCAATTGCACCATTCTTAAATTTAAAAATTGCAACACAGGTGTCTTCAACTTCGATATATTTGTTTATTTTGATTTTTTTTGTTTGAATAGATGTTATTTTTCCATTTAACCAAATTAACATGTCAATAAAATGCGCAGCTTGATTACCAATAACCCCTCCATCTAATTTCTTTGTTCCTCTCCATTTATCCATTTTGTAATAGATATCATCCCTTTTCCAAAAAACTTTTGCTGACAATAAAAAAATTTTTCCTAATTTTTTTTGATCGATAATTTTTTTTAATAATTTTATAGGTGGATTAAATCTATTTTGATTAACAACAAATATTTTATTTTTTTTTAAAAGTTTTAATTTTTTTAATTCTTTCTTACAAATTGATAATGGTTTTTCTATTATAAAATTCTGACAATAATCTGATAATTTGATTGCATGTTTAATATGGTTTCCACTTTCTGTTAAAATTATAATTAAATCTGGTTTTCTCTCTCTCGCCATTTTAACCATGTCAATATAACCATTAACATTATACAATTTTTTTATAACTTTTAATTTTTTTTCGTTAATTTCACTTATAGAATCAAGAGTAAAATATTTATCATTGGATCTTATGGCTTCAACGTGTTTATTTAATATTCTACCACACCCAACTATTGATACAGATAATTTCATATTTAAATTAATTATTAATCTTATACAAACATAACCAATGAATTCAAAATTTTTTTTTAATTTTAATATATATATTAATAATTTAGCAATATTTTTTATCCTATTAACAATTTTTTTAAATCCTTTTTTAATATTAATAAATATATACTTAAAAAGTTTTAATATTTTTCAAGACACAAATTATCCTGCAATATTTATAAGGCTTTTGTACACTCTAATAATGTTATGTATCTTATATAAGCTACCTAAAAAAAGATCTGATTTAAATATTTTATATTTAATATTATTAAATTTAATATTTTCATTAAAAATTTTAATAGAAGATAAATTTAATTTTTTTTCTCAACCAATTAATATTCAAGATTATAAAATATTATTAATTAACTTTTTTAATTGTAGTTTAATTCTATTTTTTATGATGAACAGAAAGTTTGATTTTGATGTTAATAAACTAAATAATATAATATTCAAATTTTGTAAAATTTATATTTTACTACTCACTGTAATATTAGTTGTAAAATATTTTAATCAAGATTTGATTATACCTGATACATTTATTACAATACTTAATTTTAAACTTTCTTATTTGCATAAAATAAATTTAGTTAATGCTCACTCTGTTGGTTTAGTAATTACAATTTTTCTAATTCTTTTATTGGAAAATTTAATAAATGAAAAAAATATAAAAAAATTTGATTTAGCCATATTTCTTTTAAGTATAATAATTACAATAGTTTTTCACCTTTCAATAATATTTCTAACTCTACTAATTTATTTATTTTTAAAAATACTTTATTTTAAAAATTATAGAAAACCCTTTCTCTTTTGTCTTAAAATTTTAATAATTTTTTTATTATTTTTATTTCAAGAATTTATTATGACGAGTATTTTTTCAAGATTGAAAATTATTATTCAAAATTTTAATGAATTTTTAATGTATGATATTTTTTTTGGAAAAAAAATTTCTCTAGATTGGTCTCAATATAATCATAATTTATTTTTGGACATCTTTAATAACTTGGGATTTTTTGGCTTAATTATTTTTATTAAATTATTTTATAGTACTTTTTTATCTAATCAAAAGTATAATTTTTTATTTAATAATTATAAAAATTTTATACTTATAGTTTTAATCTATGTATTTTATAGCTTATTAATAGGTTTTTATTTTATGAATACATCGCTAATAATTTTAATTGCTGTTTCTTCAATTTTAGGAAAAAAAATTAAAAATTAATTTAAACTTATTGTATTATCAAAAAAATTTAATTTATCTTTCCTGTGTGTAATAACAATTAATGTTACATTTATTAAATTCTTTTTAAAAATATTATATATTTTATCCTCCATATCATAATCCATAGCATTAGTAGCCTCGTCTAAGATTATTAATTCTTTTCCTTTAAATAAAGCTCTGGCTAGTGCAACTTTTTGCTTTTGACCGCCAGATAATATTTGGCTTATAGGCAATGTATCATCTTCAATATTTATACTTTCATTAATTTTTTTAAAATCCAAAATTGACATAATCTCGTTTAATTTATCAAGTTCATTTATGGTTAAATCTCTTTTATTCTTCTGACAAATATTAAAAATAATATTTTTATCATTCAAATACAAATCTTGAGATACATAAGAAATTTCATTTTGAAATTGAAAAAAATTATCTTTATTTAACTCTAAATTATCTAAAAAAATTTTTCCTTTTAGTGGTTCATAAAAACCACAAATTAAGTCTACTAAAGTAGTCTTTCCAGATCCAGAGGGACCAGATATGACATTGGTTTTGTTTATTTCTATACTGCATGTAAAATCTTTAAATATTACTTTTTTATTAAACTCAAAATTTATATCTCTTAAAATTAGGTTTTTATGGCGATATAAGTTTAACTTATTTTTATTTATAGTTAAAATTTCAGTATTTAATTTTGCATCATCTTTTTTATTTCTAACTAAATGATCTTTTAATTCACTAATAATATGCTTATTTCCACCAATAAAAGTCCAGGCTAAATATGCGGTTTGCAGTATCGGTAAAAGTTTTTGGGCAGAAAAAGCAAAGGCAGTTAAAATTATAATAAACTCTACATTATCAATTCTATTATCTTGATAATTAAAAAAAATGTAAGTAACTGCCAATAATATTGTAATACCTGAAGCTTCCATAAAAAATCTTGGCACGGTAGAAATTGTTGAGTTTTTCACTCTTGATAATCTAAAATTTAAATCTTCTTTAAAAAAACTTTTTAAATAATTACTTTGCGTTTTTTCTAATAAAATATTTCTAAATGAACCTAGGCTGTTTTGAATAATTTGAATTTTTTTATCTAATGATAATGATATTTTTTCACTATTTTTGAATAAAAGTTTTTTTGTATAAATTGAAATAATTAAATATAGGGAAATAAAAATTGTTATTAATATTAAAGCTATTTTAAAATTTAACCAAAAAATAAAAAATATAATTCCCAATGATACTATTAATCCAGAGATAAATATAAATATTCTATCTATAACTTGGTTAAAATTTAATAACTTTTCATTTAATACAGTATATAATTTTTTTTGGTTTAAAGATTTAAAGTCTAATAAACTTAAATTAATAATGTTTTTAAAAATTTTTTCTCCTATATTTGAAGTTAATAAAGCTGAAGTTGTTTGGTTAAATTTATAAACTATTGCTCTAAAAAAGGCAGACAAAACAACAAAAAGAACAAAAACAAAAATAATAGTATTTCTATCCTTAATAAAAATTATTTTATTAAAATTTTCTATTAAATTAGGTGTATTTTCCCCTACTATAAAAGAAGATATCAGTGGAATTATTGAACCAATACTTACAAACTCAATCATTGATGATATCGTCATTAAAATTAATGCTAGATAAACCTTTCTTTTAATAAAATTATCTAAATGGCCAAAAATAATTTGTAAATCTTTAATTTCTAATTTCATTTTTATAATTAAACAAATTGGTCGATACTTTCACAAACGATTTTTGCATCCTTAATGGTCATGTTATAATGCAATGGTAATCTGATTAATTGCTTAGTAATTAATTCAGTATTCGGTAGCTTATATTTTTTTTTTACATATTTTCTAGAAAATTTTGATAAATGCAAAGGTTCATAATGAGTAGTACAAAATACTCCTTTATTTTGTAAACTTTTAAGAAATTTATCTCTATTATATTTTTTATTTAGAACTAAGTAAAAAATGTGTGCATTGTAAATCCCTAATTTTAAATCTTTTTTTTTATAATTATTTTTTGTTAATAAATTTTTAAATTTTCGCTTCTCAAAAAATTGATTATAAATTTTCCATATTTTTAGTCTTTTTTTTATTATTTTTTTCCAATTAATTAATTGAAAATATAAATGCGCTGATAAGGTTTCAGTCAAAGCATAAGATGAGCCTAAACTTGCCCAAACATATTTTTGTGTAGGTTTAATTGTAGCTTTATTTGTTCCTTTATCTCTAATATGTAACGCTTTGTTATAAAATTTTTTATTTTTTATTATCAATGCTCCACCCTGCCCACAATGAATATTTTTAGTTTCATGAAAAGAATAACATCCAAAATCTCCAATCGTTCCAAGGGGAGTTTTTTGAAATTTAGAAAAAATACTTTGAGCTGCATCCTCAATTAAAAATATTTTTTTCTTTTCAGTAATTTTCTTCAATAATTTTAAATTACACGAGCTACCTGCATAATTGACAACAACAACTGCTTTGGTTTTTTTTGTAATTTTTTTTTCTACATCTTCTAAATCTAAATTTAAACTTAATTTATCAATATCAGCATAAACAAGTTTTGCTCCTCTTAGAGCAAAAGCGTTAGCAGTGGTAACAAAGCTAAATGAAGGAAGTATAATCTCATCTCCCTTTTTAACATCAAGTATCAATGCAGTCATTTCAAGTGCAGCGGTACATGATCCAGTTAATATACTATAATTGATATTTAATTTTTTTTTTAAAAAATTTATACATTTTTTTGAATAGAATGAATTTGATGAGATTGGATAATTTTTTTTTAATAAGTCACCTATAAACTTAATTTCTTGTCCTAATTTAGTTGGTTCATTAAAATTTATCATTTAATACTTTGAGAAACTTTCTATTTTCTTTAATTAAGCTATTTTTTTGAATTCTGCTAATTTTTTTTTTATTATAAAACTTTATTTTTTTTAATAAAATTTTAATTAATATTTTTACAAATAACTCAGCATCGTATTTATCAATTATTATTCCATTTTTATAGTCATTTATATGATCTCTTGAATTACCAATATTTGCTGAAACTATAGGCACACCACAATGCAAATTTTCAACAATTGAAAGTGGCGCAGCGTCAGCATTAGAAAAATTGATATATAGATCTAGTTTTTTATATAGATTAGAAAGTTCTTTGTCATTTTTTTTAAATTTAAAATAAATAAAATTAATATTCTTATATTTTTGTTTAAACAACTTTTTATCATATACAAATATATCTATTTTTATGTTTATTTTTCTTAAGTGTAATTCTAAAATTTCTAAGAATTTCTTAAAAATATAATAACCTTTTCTAGGGTCATATTTAATAACTGATGTTAAAATTTGATAATTTTTTTTTAAAGCTTTATTACCTTGATAATTAAAAATATTTAAATCAAGAGGGTAATTTAAATAAAATATATTTTTAAAATTTAATTTTGATTTTTTTGATAAAAGATAATCATTTTTCGAAAATACTAAGAGTTTTGGATTAATTATTTTATAGGCATTTAATTTTGAAATATAATTTGTGTTCACTTTGTTTTCTAAAAAGATGGGGACGCCTGGACAATTTTTACAATTTAATTTGTAATTCTTACACTCATATGAGTAATGACATCCTCCGGTTAGGTGGTACATATCATGTAAAACTAAATAGAACTCTGCATCAAGATTTTTCTTTAAGATAATTAAATCCTCACTGCTTACAAAACCATCTATCCAGTGAATAAAAATACAATCAATTTTTTTTATTTTATTTATTTTAAAAACTTCATCTATAAGTTTTTTGTTTTTCTTTTGATATAAAAAACTAAAACAATATTTATTTACTCTCAAATAAAAATTATAAAATATTTTACAAGATTTTAGAAAATTTTTTATTTTTTTAAATTTACTAGCTGAAATATTATCTTGTTTTATGATAATTGACTCATAATTATTTTTTTTTAAAAAAAGATGAATTCTTTTCGTCGCTATGCCGGCTCCTCCATCCAAACCCTTTGCTAAATGAACAATTTTTTTTTTATTTTTCATATAATTATTTTGAGAAATATCATAAAGTTAAAATTATATAATAAAAAAAAACAGTCTAATGAAGAATCAAAAAAGAATATATTTTTTTCATATTAGAAAATGTGGCGGAACATCATTAAATAAAGCTTTTATAAGGTTTTATTTTAAAAAAAAAGAAAAATTTTATTATTCAAAAATAGTAAAAAATTTTTTTAAAAAAATTACAAATAAACAAAATCAGACTATTATCGGTTGGAATAAATTATCTATAAATATTTTTAAATTTAATTATGCATGGTCACATCATAGCTTTGATGATATAAGAATAAGGGATAAAACTTTTAAATTTTGTATTTTTAGAGATCCTACTGATAGATTAATATCTTGGTATAATGAATTTCTTAATAACAAGGATCATGATGCATTTAAAAAATTGAAACATAAAAAAATTAGGAATATATTTTCCTTTTTAAATTTAATACCCAAAAATGAGATTCAGTCACAGCTTTATACATTTTCTAAAAAATATAATTTAAATATTGCTAAAAAAAATATTTTAAAATTAGACAAAATTTATTTTTTTGAGGATATTAAAAAATATGGTTATAAATATCTTATAAATGACTTTGAAATTAAAAACTTAAAAATAAAACACGAAAGAAAATCAAAAAAAATAGTTAAGTTAAGCAACCTAGAAAAAACGAAAATAAAAAAATATTTAAAATGTGAATATCAATTTTATAATTTTGTAAAAAAAAATTTTAAAGTTTAATTGTAATTTTTTGCTCATGATTTTATGTCACTTTTTGTAAAAATTAGATAATAAAGATTTTAAAAATAATATCATTTTTTTTAATTTAGAATTAAAATCTACGCTACTATTCTTTAAAAAATGATTTAAATTAATTAATGGTTTAGCACCTCTATTATCTAACCAATATAAATATTTTTGACTATCTAAATACCCCTTATTAGAAAGCTTCAAATTAGATTTTAAAATTTTTTTAAGGTGAGTTAAATTTGTACACAAAACTGTGAAATCTAAATATTTATAATACGCAGAACCTATTAGTATAGATTTAATTTTATATTTATAAGCTACCTCTGCAGCTAAGGTAGATCCAAAGGTAATAATTTTTGAAGATTTTTTTGCCAAATGATAAGGGTCGATTTTTTTAGAATACAAATGTGTTACATGTTTATTTTTAGAAATAAATTTATCTATCAAAAAAATTTCTGTACTACTTGCAGTATTGTGGTTAGGATGCCATTTAATAACTATCTTAAATTTTTTAATTATTTCGTAATGGTTTATTAAATAATCTAAGATTGAGATTAAAGTATATTTTTTTTTATCAAATATTATATCCCATTCTCTTCCTAAACTACTGAATTCCCATAATGTTGATGTAAAAATAGTTAAAATTGGTTTTTTTGAGTATATATCAATTTTTTTTAAATTTTTTTTGACAGGTTCAAAACCTCTTAAAATGGTAGACAGTTTTTTTCCTAAAAAAAGTTTATTCGATATTTTTTCAATTTTAATTTTTTTACTCTTTTCAGAATTAAATTCTTTTTTAAAATCAATTAATTTTATTTCCTTAGTAATACTTGAAATACTATGGACCTTTTCGGACTCTCGAATAATTAATTTTGTTCCATCGATAGACGATATAAAACTAAAAAACTTTTTATTTAATTTTCTTGCAGCATATATTACTGGACCATCTGTTGACCTTCTGCCGTTCCAAACATAAACCTCATCAATTTTATTTTTTTTAATTACATCTATTGATTTCCTATACAATGAAATTGCATTACTTAACTTGATATCAATAATTTTTTTTATATCATCATAATTAATATAATCATTTCTAAAAAAAGTAGTTAATTCAGAACTTATAAGATTACCAAATGGAACATTGTAAAGTTTGAAATTTTTAAAATCATTATAATCTTTAAAAGTAAAATTTTTTATTTGATATTTTAATTTTAAATCTATATTTTTTACTTTACCATCAAAAAATTTTTTTATAACATAACTTTGTTCATTTCTACATAATACACACTTTAAAAAAGATTTTTCATGATTTGCTGGGCAGCTACTGAGTGATTTATCACAATTTAAAAAAAAAACATTATTGTTTAAAGTTAAATTTCTACAAGCAATTTCTAATGATCCTTTTAAATGGCTGGACCATAATTGTGGCGCTGAATATATTAAAATATTTTTTTTCAATTTTTAAAAAAAATTTTTAGCCAAATAATAACATTAATATATTGAAATATATGAAAGCTTGTTTCTGGATTGGGATGAGCGCAAAACTTTTTATACTCTAATAAAAGTTTTTTTTTATCAAATATATCAAACTCCGCATAATTTTCATCATTTTCAAATAAGTCCAAAATCCATTTTTTCATATCCTTTCTTAACATTTGTTTTTGTGGATCAACTATTGTTTTTTTTGGCAAGTTTATTTGTTTAATAAATTTAAAATCTTTTTGCTTATTTAGCACTCCAATTATATTTTTTTTTTGATTTTTAAAATCGATCTTTAATCTCTCCGGCATCATAAATGCTAACTCAAGTAAACGATGATCTAAAAAGGGTACTCTAGCTTCAACTGATGAATTCATTGAAGCTCGATCTAAGTAACGCAAAGCTCTTGGCAAAACTACTTTTGTGGTATCTAATAACTGAGCATTCTTAAGATGGCTTTTAAATGGATATTTATCATCATCAAATTTTTTAAAAGTCGAAGTAAATTCTTTATTATACACATCATGATTAACAAAAGGTACTCCGTCCTGTGTGCTTACTCCAGGTTTTAACAAATAAATTAAAGAATTAAAAATTTTCTCAAATTTATTGTTTTTATTAATTTTTTTATATCTTTTTAAAAATGAAGAAAATTTTTTATATGCATTTGTATAACTAGTTTCTTTTAATTGATCTAGAAAATATGCTACGTGATAGTATTCATATCCCGCACCAATTTCATCTCCACCCTGTCCTTCTAGTATAACTTTTATACCTCTATTTTTAACGTTTTTATACATCTCGTGCATAGCTATACATCTTATTGATGTTATTGGCATCTCTTGAGATTTGATTACTTCAAAGAATGCTTTCTCAAAATTTTTTTTATAAAAAATATTTTCGTTGTGTTTAAGATTTAAGAAACTCGAATTTTTTTTTGCAGTACTAGTTTCTGAATTTTTTGTAAAACCATATGTAAATGTTTCAAAATTTTTAATTTTCTTTGTCAAAAAATATGTAATTATTGAAGAGTCTATTCCACTACTCAATGCAGTACCTATTTTAACATCAGACCTCGACTGTAGGTTTATTGAATCTTCAAAATAATGATTGAATTCATCTATATATTCATCATCATTTTCAAAATTTGATTGTTCTAGTCTCAGATTTACTGCATCGTACAGATTCCAATATTTTTTTTTTATAATATTATTGTTCTTTTTAATTATTAAATAACTACCCGGATCTATATGATTAATATTTTCAAAAAAGGTTTCATTATTATGATCTATTAAACCATGTAATAAAAAATATTTAATAGATTCATAATTTATTTTATTTTTTACAAATCTAGATTTAATTAAACTTTTTATTTCTGATGAAAAAATTAATCTTTCACTATCTTTAAAAAAAAATAAAGGTTTTACTCCTAACCTATCTCTACAAAGAATTAAGTCGCCAGTTTTTAAATCATAAATAACAAAAGAAAAAATTCCATTGAGTTTGCTAATAAAATCTATTCCATATTTTTCATATAACTCCAAAATTACCTCTGTATCTGTATTAGATTTCCAATTTTTTTTTTCAAATTCTTTTCTTAATTCTCTCCAATTATATACTTCTCCATTAAATACTATTATTGAATTTTGGCTTGAAGAATACATCGGTTGTTTTCCGTTATCACTTAGGTCAACTATTGATAATCTATTATGAGCCAATCCAATTTTTCCCTTAATATAAAATCCTTGAGAATCTGGACCTCTATGAGAAATAGTATCAGATAAGATTTTTAAATCACTCTCTTCAACTCGTTCATTATTAAAATTTATTAAACCTGATATTCCACACATAATAACATTATTTTATTGTAACTATAATTATCAAAAAATCATAATCTTTAAAAAGTTTATTATTTTTTTCACTTAAATTAGATATCTTTAAAATATTTTTTATTTTAAAATATTTTTTAAGAAATTTAACTAGTTGGGTTTCATTACTTATAATACTTTTAAATATATTATTGTCTTTGGGTATATTTATTTGAAAAAATATTTCAGTATTTTTGTTTAAGTTTTTTTTTAGATTATTAATAAATATATTAAACTTTTTTAATAAAAACCAGAAAGTACCTAAAATTAAAACAAAGTCGAATTTTTTTTTATTTACAAATGGTTTATCTAGAAAATTATGTACAAAAATTTTATTAGTTTTATATTTCTGTCTCCCTTTTTTTATTGCATAACTGCTGATATCAGTTCCTATAACATTTAATTTTTTTAAAGAATTTAAGTAGTGAACAAAACTTCCATAACCACAGCCCACATCTAAAATTTTTATTTTGTTTTTTTTTTTTAAATTAACTCGTGTTAATAATAAACCTGTTATATATGAAAACCTTGGATTATCCAGCTGAACTTGATCCTGCCATAAATCTTTAATTTTTTTGTAAGCCAAATCCATGTTCTGAAATAATTTCTTATTTTGAATGTCATAAACATATTTATGAATTAATTTTTTATATTTTTTTTTTTTAAAATTTTGCATTTTTAAATTTTTTCTTTTATCAACTTTTTCATTACATATCTATATTCCCTTGGTAAATCCCTATTTTTTAAAATCATTTTATTTTTATTTTTATAAATTTGACCAGGTTTTAAATTTTTAATTGAAAATGAGGAATTTCCAAGACTCGGTTTACCTAGTATTGAAGTTTTAATTTTAATCATTTTTTTTAAACCTAATTTTTTTAATATACGATTTGTAATTACTTTAGGTCGATCTACGATATCTTCATAAAAAACTATAATTACATTTTTTGGAAATTTTTTTTTCAATTTTAAAAAATCTACAACTTTATGAAACCAATTTTCCCATATATCATTAAGAGTTTTGGATGTTACTTTTTCCGTCCTGTAAATACCTTTTAAATACGAAAAATAGAAAGTTTTAAAATCTCTTACCGGCACAATAATTTTTGCATCAATTTTTCTTTCTAATAAAAAATTGATTTCTCTTCTTAATCCTGAATGAAAATAAGTATAATGATATTTTTGATTTTTATTTTTTTCTCCAAATAAAACTCTTTGTGCATCTAGATAATGATAAAAAAAGTCGAAAAAATTATTAAATTTTTTTTTTTTTTTTAAATAATTAATATATTTTTTATAAAAAACTTTTATTTTTATATTTTTAAAATCTAAGATTGTTGTAAAATTTAAACCTTGAGTACCGCTATGTCTTAATTTAGTAATATTTTTTAAATAAGCTACTTTTTTCCATTTATCAAAAAGGAATATTTTATTTTTTTTAATTCTAGATCCACTTAACTTAGAAAAAAATCTATAATCAGAATTTTTTATTTTGTAAATTATCTTTTCTTCACCAAATTTTTTTATCATTGATAGTAAATTTCTAAGCATGCCATCTTCACCACCACATAAAGAAATTTGAGAATGTTGATCCAAAATACTAAGTAGCAAATGATTTCCTGATCTCGATAGTCCTGAAATTAATAATAATTTTTTTCTTTTTTCTTTTTTTTGTAAATAATTTTTCCAAAATAAATCATTTAATTTAACATTTTCAAATAATTTATACTTTAATTTTTTTTCGTTTTCGAAAAAAAATTTAGAAGGCAAACGAAAATTAAATTTCTTTTTTGAAATAAAGTTTATTCGAGACATAAATTATAATTTTGGCAGAAAAATCTTAAATCTTTTGTTAAAAATTGAAATATTGTTGATTATTGGATATGCACAAAGCTCATTTTTAGAGTACCAAAATGAATTAAAAAATTTCAAAAAACTCCCGTTTTTGAAAAATTCTGATTTCAATTTCTTGTTTCTAATTTTTTTATTTTTGATTATGTAAAAAGCAGAAGTATTTTCAGGATTAATTGGAAAAGGATTTGCCATTACTTCAACACTAATATTTTTAAACTTTTTTAAAACTTTTGGAATCCCTCTTATATAATCATAATATTTCATCCTACTTCTAACCTTTTTATCGGCTAATTCATATGACGGTTCTAAAAATATTGCACCGAGTCTTGATACTCTTAAAAGTTCTTTAATCAATTTATTTTTAAATTTATTGTTTGGCTCTAAAGAGTGACAGGTAATTACAATATCAATACTCGAGTCTTTAAAAGGTAATTTGAAATAATCACTTAGAAATAATTCTAAGTTTTTTTTTTTTTTAAAAAAATTTATGCCCAAATATAATCGGTTAAAAGATGTATCATTGGCAAAGAACTTGATATTTTGCGAAAGTTTTTTTTTTAATTGTATAGTTCTGGTTAATTCGCCACATCCAAAATCTAAAATTGAATTTATTTTGCCAAATTTTTTTTTTATAATCGATGAGTATAAGTTAATTAATTTTTTATCCTTTTTAATATCTTTAAAGTAATTTTTTAAATAAGAACCTGATTGCAAATCATAAGATACTTGAACAACCTTGTCTCTACTTAATTTTTTTGACTCTAAATACTTTTGAAAATTAAATTTTGAAACATCTTTTTTTGCTAGAGCTCTAACTATATTGTTATTTAAGATCATATATTTTATAAAATTATTTTATCTTAAAATTGTATATACATAATTATTGAGGTAATTAACAAGAGATTAAAAATAAATATGTCAAAAAACAAAGTTGTTATAATTGCAGAAATAGGAATTAATCACAATGGCAATATAAAGATTGCTAAAAAAATGATTGATTTAGCCAAAAAAGCTGGTGCAAATTTTGTAAAGTTTCAATCTTATAAAACTGAGGATCTTTTAAGCAATAATGAAAATTTGATGAATTATCAATCCAAAAATATGAAAAGTAATATTACTCAATTCAATATGTTAAAAAAATGCGAACTATCTGATTTGGATCAGATTAATTTAAAAAAATATTGTAAGTATAAATCAATAAATTTTTTATCTACGCCCTATTCAATAGAAAGAGCAAATTTTTTAATCAACTTGGGGGAAAAAATTATCAAAATTGCCTCTACTGACTCAAACAATATACAATTAATAAATCATATTTTAAAAAAAAATAAAAAAATAATAATTTCTACTGGAGTAACAAGTATTAAAGAAATAGATATAATTATGAAAAAAATTAATTACAAAAAAAATTTTAACAATATAACTCTCATGCATTGTACATCATATTATCCTGCTAGTGCCGAAATATTAAATTTGGACACGATAAAATATTTAAAAAAAAAATATAAAGTAAAAGTGGGTTTCTCTGATCATTCGCTAAGCACAATATCAGGAGCTCTCGCGGTCATGAATGGTGCTGAAATTATAGAAAAACACTTTACGCTATCTAAGAAATTATGGGGACCCGATCATAAAGCATCTTTAGAATATAATGAGTTAAAAGATTATATTTCAAATATTAAATTTGCTGATATAGCAAAGGGTAAATATTTAAAAATTTTATCTAACAAAGAACTGAAAATAAAAAAACAAATGCAAAAAAGTTTAATTTATAAAGAAAATATTAAAAAAAATAGAACTATCACGCTTAAATTGATTGACTCTAAGCGCCCAGGGAAAGGTATTAGCCCATTAAATATTGATAAGATAATAAATAAAAAATTAAAAAAAAATGTTAGGAAAAATTCATTTATAAAAGAAAATGATTTTAAGTAAAAAAATTTTTATTATCGGTGTTGGTGGCCACGGAAGATCTATTGCTAATTTTTTTAAATTAAAAAAAAATATATTTTTTATCGATAAAAAAAAAAATCCTAAATTTCAGGTAATTGGAAATGATAATAGTTTCATAAAAAAATATTTTAATAAAAAAAAAATAAATCTTTATATGGGTATTGGATACCCTAATGAAATAAGAAGAAATATTTATAATAAATATAAAAAAAATAATTTTAATTTTAAAAAATTTATTCATGAAACTGCCTTTGTAGCTAAGAGTAGCATTATAGGTGAAGGGTCAATTATATTTCCAAATGTAACAATTGGAAATAATGTTAAAATTGGAAAAAACACAATTGTATATTCTAATGCAGTTATAGAACATGACTCTTTTGTTGGGGATCATTGCTACATTGCCCCATCTGCAGTAATATGTGGAAGTGTTATAATTAATGATGGAGCATTTGTAGGAGCCAACGCTTGTATAATTGAAAAATCTAATATTAGAAGTGACAGTTTTATTAAAGCAAATTCTTTAATAAAATGAAATATTTTAAAAACCTTTATGTTTCTAGTTCATGTTTAAAAAAACAAAAATCGATTGAACAATATTTAAATATTTTTTTATCCAATAATATTAAAAATGTTGAACTATCTGGAGTTCATAATCACGAAAATTTAAAACAATTGGGAAAAAAAATTAATTATTTTAAAAGCAAGGGAATGAAGCTTACCTTTCATAATTATTTTCCAGCTCCCAGAAAGGAAATGGTCCTAAATTTAATATCTAGAAATAAAAAAGACTATCAATTATCTAAAAAGTTAATAAAAAATTCACTTAAATTAGCACATGATACTGGTGTAAATATTTATGGATTTCACCCTGGATATTTAAAGGAAGGATATATTAAAAATAAAAAATTTTATTTTAAAAATTTACCTTATCAAAATTATGAAAGATCTTATCAAGTATTTGTAAATAGACTTACAAAAATCATAAGTGAAAACAAAAAATATTTAAAGAATGTTCAATTAAGTTTGGAAAATTTATTTCCATTACCTAAAAATAAAAAAATATCTTTAATGAATAATTTTAATGAAATTGAAAAAATCTTTAATATAAAAATTTTTAAAAAAAATAAATTAAAACTTCTACTAGATCTTGGTCATTTGGAAATATCATCTAATCTTCTTAAATTTGATAAAAATTTAGAGTTGGATAAAATTTTAAAAAAGTACAAAAATATGATAAACGAAGTACATTTATCTGGTAATAATTTAATAGAAGACTTGCATTTAAGGGTAAAAAATAATCCCTGGCAACTAGAAAAGTTAAAACTTTTAAAAAAGAAATTAAAAAAAAATACGATATATGTTATTGAAAGTAGAAATTTAACAATACAACAAATTGTAAAAGACTATAAATCAATTTCAAAAATCTTAAAATGAGATCTGCAAAAAATATTTTAATATATGAAAATCAGAATTTGGGAGAAGCTCTCAAAGTATTAGAAAAAGCGCATACAAAGCTTTTAATTTGTATAAATAAAAAAAAAAAATTTTTAGGAGTTATATCTGATGGGGATATTAGGCGTGAAATTTTAAAAAGAAAAACAGTTACTCTTTCTTCAAAGATTTCATTATTAATTAATAAAGAATCTACAACTGTGAATGAAAATGTAAAAATTTCAGAAGCCCAAAACTTATTAACTAGTAGAGTTTCTATACTGCCAGTAATCAATTCTAATCAAGAGGTGCTGGGCTATTATTCGTTGGGCGATACAATCAAAAACTATAATAAAAAAATTACTATTATTGGTTTAGGATATGTTGGATTAACACTTGCTTTGAGTTTATCTAAAAATGGTTTTGAAGTCAGAGGTTTTGATAAAAATGAAAAACTAATAGAAAATTTAAAAAAAGGCAAATTACATTTTTATGAGAACAATCTCCAAAATATTTTAAACAATGAAAAGAAGAATATTATATTTTCAAATACATTAAAAAAATGCCTTTCAAATTGTTATGTTATTACAGTGGGTACTCCTCTGAAAAATGGGAAACCTGACTTAAATTACATAAAAAACTCAATAAAAGATTTATGTAAAGTTTTGAAAAGGGGCGATCTATTAATATTTAGATCTACACTTCCAATCTTAACATCAAATAATTTTATAATTCCACTTATTTTTAAATATAAAAAATTTAAAGCAGGTGAAGATTATTTTTTAAGTTTTGCTCCTGAGAGAACTGTTGAAGGTAATGCAATAAATGAGTTGGAAAATAATCCTCAAATAATCGGTGCTGATGATTTATTGTCTTTTGAAAAAACATCAGTAATTTTTAATAAAATTACTAAATCAATTATAAAAGTTGATGATATTAAGTCGGCTGAATTTGCTAAGTTAGTAGATAATTCATACCGAGATCATAGATTTGCTTTTTCTAATCAATTAATAGAGCCTTGTGAAAAATTAAAAATTAATTTACCTTCAGTCATAAAAGCCGTAAATTTTGGTTATGGAAGAAATGATATAGCAGTACCATCTCCAGGAGTTGGGGGGCCATGTTTAACAAAAGATCCATATATTTTTTCAAGTAGTTTAGGTTTAAATTCAAAAAAATCTTTAATTAAAAAGATCAGAAACACAAATGAAAGTGTAATAGATTATATATTAAAGAAATCTAATAAAATTATAGGTAAAATTAATGTAAGAAAAAAAAATATGAAAATTTTTTTTCTAGGCTTGGCATTCAAAGGTCAGCCAGAAACTTCAGATACCAGAGGCAGTACTTCATTAGATATAATTAAAAAATTCAAAAACTTTAAAAATATTTACTGTTATGACCCTATTTTATCGAAAAATGAAATAAAGAATTTGGGATTAAGATATCTAAATGTTAAAGATGGCTTTAAAAATGCAAATTTAGTAATTTTTTTAAATAATCATAAAAGCTTTGAGAAATTAAACCTTGAAAATCTATCAAAAAAAATGTGCAAGCCAGCAATTATAATTGATACATGGAATGTTTTTGATCAAAAAAAAATGAGGCAAATCAAAGGACTAGTTTACTCAGGTCTAGGAAATGATTAATTATTTAGTCACAGGTGGTCTTGGTTTTCTTGGTTCATCACTAGTTGAAGCTCTAAGTAAAAGAAAAAATAATAAAATTTATGTTCTAGACAACTCCTCTCGAAGAAGAAAGTACAAGAAACTAAAATCAAGAAATATTATATATATTAAAGGCGATATTAGAAATAAAAAATTATCTTTTATTTCTAAAATAAATGTAATTTATCATTTAGCCTATATTAATGGAACAATAAATTTTTATAAATACCCTAAAGATGTTTTGGATGTTGGGATTAATGGAACTATTAATCTTATTAATCAAGTAAATAAAAGTGGTAAAAATGTAAAAAAATTTATTTATGCATCTTCATCTGAAGTTTATCAGCATACTTCAAAAATTCCAACTCCTGAGACATCTCATTTAATTGTTCCAGACATTAAAAATCCAAGATACTCTTATGGTGGATCAAAAATAATAGGTGAGCAATTAGTATTATATTATTTAAGAGATAATATAAAAAAAATTATTTTTAGACCTCATAATTTTTATGGACCAAACATGGGTTATAATCATATTATTCCAGAGATATTTGGTAAAATATATAAATTGTCAAAAAATTTAAAATTAAAAAAAATTAAATTGAAAATTGAAGGCACTGGTAATGAAACTAGATCTTTTTGTTATATAGATGACGCAATTTCGGCAATATTAAAATGTGAAAAAGTAAATAAAAATGATATTTTTAATATCGGTAATGAAGAAGAAATTAAAATAATAGATTTAGTAAATACTATGCTCGAAATATTAGGTATTAAAGCTTCAATAAAAAAGGGTAAACTTAAAAAAGGAAGTGTTATTAGAAGGTGCCCAAATATTACCAAGTTAAAAAAGTTAGGTTATAAGAGAAAATATAAACTTGATTACGGTTTGAATAAAACATTACATTGGTATAAAGAAAATTTAAAATAATGAAATTTATCCCAGTTGCAAACCCTGATGTTGGTATCCTTGAAGCGAGAAAAGTTTATGAAATAATCAAAAAAGGTTGGATATCGATGGGTGGTGAAGTATCAAAAATGGAAAGTGAAGCTTCAAAATTATTAAAAAATAATAATACAATATTATTTAATAACGGAACTTCGTGCTTACATGCAGCATTATTAGCATTAGATATTAAAAAGGGGGATGAGGTAATTGTTCCCACTTTAAGTTATATTTCAAGTGCTAATGCAATTTTATATGTAGGGGCAAAACCAGTTTTTTGTGACAGTGAAATTTATACTTTTAATACTAATTTTGAAATGATTGAAAAAAAAATTACAAAAAAAACGAAGGCAATAATAACTGTTGATTTAAAAGGCATGCCAGTTGATTTTGATAATATTTCTAAAAAATTGAAAAAATATAATATTCCATTAATTTCAGATAGCGCAGAATCTTTTGGAGCAATGTATAAAAACAAAATGGTTGGTAACCAATTTGATATCCATACTTTTAGTTTTTTTGCAAACAAAAATATAACAATGGGTGAAGGCGGGCTGGTAACGTGTAAATCAAAAAAAATCTATGAAAAATTAAAAATGATTAGAAATCAAGGGCAAGAAGCTAGATATAAACACACTATTTTAGGAAATAATTTTAGACCAACTGATTATGCTGCAGGGATAGGGAGAGTTCAGCTTAAAAAGTTAAATAAAGTCTTGTTAAAAAAAGATATTATTGCCAAAAAATATAATAAAGCATTTAAAGATATGAAAAACATCAAAATCCCCCTTGTCCCCAAATATGTGACAAAACATAGCTGGTACAATTACTGTATAATCTTAAAAAGTCCAAAATTGAAAAAAGATTTTAAAAAGTACTTAATAAATCAAAAAATTGATTTTAGAGAAAGCTTTCCTCCTATACACTTACAACCTCTATATAAAAAAATTTATAAAAAAAAACTTAAACTTAATAATAGTTCATATACTTTTGATAGATTTATAGATCTTCCTATATGGTCTAATATGAGTAACTCTCAAATAAATTATATAATCAAAAAAATAAAGAATTTTTTTAATTAAATTTATCAAATGTCAAAAACAAAATATTTTGATTCTTTATTAAATGAATGGGATTCAATAATAAAAAAAAAGAAAATATTTTCATCTATTAAACCATGTTCAGCTTGTGGATCTAAAAAATTTAACAAAATTTTTACAAAAAAAAAATTAAATTTTGTAATATGTAAAAATTGTACACATGTATTTATTAACCCGCCAATAAAAGAAAGTGTCATCATTAATCATTTTAAAAAATCAAAAACTTGGAGCTATTGGTCAAATAAGATACTAAACGATAAAAAACAAAAAAAAATTGAAAAAAAAAAATATAAAATTGGTGTTAGCTTTATAAGAGCACTAAAGAAAGAAAAGATTAAAATTTTAGATATTGGGTCAGCGTCAGGAAATTTTGTTAAAATTGCACTAGCAAACAAATGGGATATTACTGCTATAGAGCCTTCAGTATATGCGTATAATATTTTAAAGAAAAAATATAAATGCAAAATTTTTAATCAGACTTTTGAAAAATCAAAAATTAAAGAAAAATATGATGTGATTACATGCTGGGCTTCATTTGAATATTCGTACAATACAAAAAAATTTGTAGAAAAAATTAACAATCTACTAAACAAAAATGGAACGGTAATATTTTATATAAGTGGTAATTCAAATAGCTTAGTAATGAAAATATTGAGAGAAAAATGTGTTGGATTTTTATTTAACAGAATAAATTATTTTAATCCAAAAAGCTTGGATATATTATTACGAAAAAAATTTAAAAGAAAAAAACTAATTTCTGACGTAAATAATATTGATCTCATTAATGACTTTATTAATTATAACTCTATATATAACAATAAAAAAAATAACTCCAAATTATTTAATCAAAAATATATTCATAAAGAAGTAATGGGTTATAAATTTTTTGCTGCATATGAAAAAAAATAATAAAAAAGGCAACGTTTACATTGTGTTAGCTTTAGATACTGAGGGTCCAATTGTTAACAAAAAAAAACCAGAAATAATCAATAATTGGTGTAAAACAAAAAAATTAATTAAAAATATTACAAGTAATAAATTTAGAACAATTCTAAAGGATAGTGATAATAATGGATTAATTTATTCTTGGTTTATTCTTACTTTAACAGGCTTTAAAACGAATCCTTTTAAAAGACCAATGAAATATCATCAAAATTTTGACTTTTACATAAAAAATTTTGGTAAGAATTTTAAAAAAAATAATGATGGAATATATTGGCATTATCATCAACCATCTAAATCTGGAATAGGAAATGAATGGAGCAGAGATTGGTTATCCTCTAATGAATATATAAATATATTAAATAAATTAATTGTTGAAAGAAATTTTTTTCCTAGTTGTTTTAGAGCCGGAGGGAGAATTGAAGATAATAATTTATCACATTGGTTGGAAGAATTTTTGCCTTTTGATTTTTCTAACTGTAGCGGCGATATTAACTGGAATAGAATAGAAAGTGATGGAAAAAAATTAATTGAGGTAGCTGATTGGTCAAATGCTAGTAGAAAATGGTGCGGATACAACCCCTGTTTTAAAGATTATCAGTCTAATGGTTCGATGAAAAGATATATTTTTAGAAGTGTAGATTTAAAATCTCCAGTGTATGAAATCTCTGAAAAAGATATATTAGAAGCTTTTGAACTGGCTAGAAATGGTCAAAATTCTCTTTTATCTGTTTTTGAACACGATAGGAGATTTAGTTTAATTGAAAATATACAAGAATTTTTAGAGAAATTAAATAAAATTTCAAAAAAATATAAAGATATAAAATTTTTTTTCTCTAACGCGAGAAATGCAGCTTTAAAAACATTGGGAATAAAAAATACAAAAGAACCAAAGTTTGATTTTTCAAAAGTAAAAAATGATAGAATTATGATTAAAAGCGATAGTGATATTTTTGGGTCTCGGCCGTATGTATGTTTAAAAAAAAACAATCAAATTTACGAAATGCCAGTAAGTAAGATTGGAATTAATACTTGGCTTACTCCTCCATTAAAAAAACTCACAAAAACAGAAATTTTTGTTGTTGCAAATAACATTTCAGGTAATAATAAAGTCCAGAAAATAATTGTTTAAATTCATATGAAATTTTTAGTTATAGGTCTCGGATCAATAGGCAAAAGACACATCAGAAACCTTATACATCTTAAAATTCATCCAAAAAATATTACTGGCTATGATCCAAGATTAGATAGAATAAATGAAGTAAGAAATTATGGAGTTACTAATTTTATCAGTAATCTAAGTAATATTAAAAATAAAGAATTTGATGGTGCGTTTATCTGTTCTCCAACCTCAATGCATATTAAACAATCTATTATTATTGCAAAAAGAAATATAAATCTTTTTATTGAAAAACCATTGGACTCTAAAATTACTCATGTCAAAAAACTACAAAAACTAGAAAAAGAAAAAAAAATTAATATTTTAATAACATATCCTTTTAGATTTTCTGATCACGCAAATACATTCAAAAATTTAATTGATAAAAAAGTAGTTGGAAAACCTGTTTATTTTAAAGGTGAGTTTAGTGAATATTTACCTGATTGGCATCCATATGAGAAATATAATTCTTTTTATATGGCAAAAAAAAGTATGGGCGGTGGTTCTATTTTAGACCAAAGTCATATTTTAGATATTGCACACTTTGTTTTCGGTGATTTTAAAAAAATAATTAATTGTTTTAATTCAAAAATAAGCAACCTTAAAGTTGCAGCAGATGATATTGCCGATATAGTAATTGAAACAAAAAAAGGGTTAATTGGTACCATTCACCAAGATATGTTTGGAAGAGAGCATAAAAAGTATATGGATGTTTATTGTGAAAAAGGGAATATACTTTGGAATGTTTATGACTGTTCTGTAACAGTTTATAACGCAAAAACAAAAAAATATAAAAAATATAAACATAAAATTGATCATAATCAAATGTACTTAAATCAAACAAAACATATTTTTAAATTAATTCAAAAAAAAACTAAGCCAAAAGTAACATTGTCAGATGGCGTCCATACTCTAAAAACTATTCTAAAAGCAGAAAAAATGTCTAAGTTAAATAAATCCATCAAGGTTTAATAATACATTGTATAAAGGCAAAAAAATTCTAGCAATTATACCTGCTAGAGCAGGTAGTAAAAGAATAAAAAATAAAAACTTAAAAAATATTAATAACAAACCTCTTATTTATTATACTCTTAAATATGCTTTAAATAATTTAAAATTGATTGATGAAATATTTGTAAGCACTAATAGCAAAAAAATATTAAACTATTCAAAAAAAATAAGTCCAAATATTATTAGTACCTTAAGACCAGAAAAAATTTCTGGTGATAAATCAAGTGATTTTGAATTTATAAAACATACTGTTAAATTTTTAGAAAAACAAAAGAAAAAATTTGATATTATTGTAATTTTAAGACCAACAACTCCTATAAGAGACAAAAAATTAATTACCAATTGTTTAAAAACTTTAATAAATAGTAAAGGCACCTCTATAAGATCGGCAAAATGTGTAGAGCACACACATCCATACTGGATGTATCAGTTAAAAAAAAATACGCCCATTGAAATAATAAAAAATAAAAATTTTTTTAAGTATTACCAATCACAAAAATTACCAAAATTTTATATGCATGATGGCCATTGTGATATTTTTCTAATTAAAAATATTTTTAAAAATAATGAAAAAAATAAAATTAAGAAAATTTACGGAAACAAAATGCTTTACTATAAAAATAAACAAAAATATTTAGTTAATATAGATGAACCATTTGACTTTTTTATAGCAGAGCAGATTATTAAAAAATTATCCGAATGAAATAAAGGTATTACCTGATTTACCCACCTCATTATCGGGGTTGTTTGAGTAATATAAAGCATCTGGAGTCTCATACATTTGATCACAATTATCGCATATAGAATAGTCTTTCATATCGCCATTATCATGAGCTCTGATCAATTTTTTTAATTTTTCTGAGGCAAAAAATTCATTAAAACTCTGTTTAGATAAATCACCAGTTATAAGCTGGTTATTAAAATCAAAACAACAAGCAGATACTTTGCCGTCCCATCTAATTTGCAAAGGTCCTGATTGAGGTCGTCCACATGTTTTTTTTCTTAAGCTCGATTTTTTTCTATAATCATATGCATCAATCCAATTATGAGATTTCCATACATCAACTTCATCAACTCTAACTTCCCAGTATTTAATAAAATCTTTAATTTGATGTTGATTTTCTTTTTGAATAACAAAATAAACTCCGGTTTTAGGAAATATTGATTTTTTTAATTTTTTTACTTCTAATAACTTATTTATTCTTTTTAATGATAAATCAAAAGTGTCTAGATTGTGTACTTCTTTATATATCTCTCTAGATGTAGCAAAAACACTAAATCTAATAAAGTCAAATTTATTTTCAATTAAACCTTCAATTATATCATCTTTGAGAAGATAGCCAGTGGTATCCATGGATACAAATAAGTTTTTTGACTTACAATATCTTACCCGCTCTAAAAAATGTTTGTCTAACATTGCCTCTCCAAACCCTGTAAGAGTTACGTACTTTAAGCCTAGCGGTAAAGCGTTATCGATAATATTAGTAAAGAGATTCATTGGCATTACACCTTCTTCTCTTGTCATCAACTCTCTTGGGCAGATTTTACAATGATATGCACACTTATTAGTTGTCTCAAACCTAATTTCTGGGTTTTTTAGCATACACTCATAATATAAAAAAATTTATTTTTAATCAAAGAAAAATAATTTACAAACAAACATATCTTGTTTTTTTTAAATTTTCTTGAAATAATTATTTAATACAAAAAGTTTTAAAATTTTTTCAGTGCATAAATCAAGCCAATTGGGTTATTAGTACTGGTTAGCTCAAGACGTTACCGTCCTTACACACCCAGCCTATCAACGTGGTAGTCTACCACGACCCTAAAGGAAGAACTTGTTTTGAGGCGAGTTTCCCGCTTAGATGCTTTCAGCGGTTATCTCTTCCGTACATAGCTACCCGGCACTGCAGCTGGCGCTACAACCGGTCCACCAGTGGTACG